>ERZ808252.24-NODE-24-length-178293-cov-8.773937_pt1 | contig 178293 bp, 294 predicted proteins | sample MGYA00521242_ERZ808252 | MGnify/ENA primary metagenome ERZ808252 (study PRJEB31516, sample SAMN03275581) | gut metagenome | biome: mammalia-associated habitat; material: feces | host: Papio cynocephalus | place: Kenya | collected 2012-08-07 ...
CTTGGAAGTTGCTCTGCTACGTGTCGGCCTTATTGCGGTGCTGATTGTACTGGATTAGAAAAAATAAATATAATAATTCCTTGTTTCTATGAGGATTTTTATTTAACTAGATGCTTAACTTCATTGGCTGAATAGACCTATAAAGAGCATTTAGAGATATATTTAATCAACGATTGCTCATCCAATACAACTGATAAATATAATTCTGTTATTAATCAATTTAAAAAATATTTAAATATCCACTATCTTGAAACCAAACAAAATAGTGGTCCAGGTATAGCTCGACAATTAGGATTAGACTCAATAGGTAACAATTATAGATATGTAATGTTTATAGATGATGATGATGTTTTATATGATAATAATGTTATAGAACATTTCTATGGTATAATTAATGAAGATGATTATACTATTATAAGTGGATTACGCAAAGATGAAGAATAGAATGAAGGACTTTTCTTTACCGGAATTTTATTTGATAGAAATGTTATAAGAAAAGCTAATCTTCATTTTGAAGAAGAAATTAGTTTCTTTGAAGAAGATAGTGAATTTTTAAATTCTACTTGGTCTTGGATACAATGTCAAAATGAAATAAATCGTCAAACGTTATATAAAATTCATTATGGTAATTTTATATCATATATACATTCAGAGGATAACCCTAATTCTCTTACTAAAAATGTAAAAAATCCATTAGAGATGCATCAAAAAATGATTGCAAAGCTTTTGACAAAACTTTTGAACTATCCTCAATTAACGTATTTCTTGAAAAGAAGTATACAAGATATGATGACAGATGATATAAAAGAAAAATATCCAGAACTTTGTCAAAAACTTTTAGAAAGAATATAAAGGGAAGTTTTATGCTTCCCTTTTACTTTATAAAAAATTTTTGTTATAATATATATACAAAAAAGATAAAAGATTGATAATTTATGGAAGTTTATTGCATTAACTGTGATGAAAAGTTTCCAGAAGTAATTTTAGCTTATGATAGTTTTCACGATGAATATGAATGTTTTTGCCCTAAGTGTAAAGAACCAATTTATGTTTCTATTATCAATGATATTAATGTAAAAATTAGGAAAGGTAAGAAAGAAAATGGCTAAGAAAAATACATATAAATTGTCTGAGAAACAAGTTTGTTGTGGTCTTTGCGGTAGAAATAATGTAGCTCTTTATAAAACTTTTTTAGGTTATGTTTGTAAAGAGTATAAAAATTGTTGTTATTTTGATGAAAATATGATTAAAGAAAAGGAACCAAAAGAAGAAAATTGATTTTTTAAAAATATTTTGATATAATATATATAGAAAATAAGATATCCAGGTGTAACTCAGTTGCTAGAGTGCGTGATTTGGGTTCACGAAGCCGCGAGTTGAAGTCTCGCCACTTGGACCACGATTTGAAAAAATAAAAAATTTTTGTTATAATATTTATATAAAATATTGGGGATTAGAATAATTGGTTAGTTCAACAGACTTTGACTCTGTAAGTGGGGTTTCGAACACCTCATCCCCAACCAGCAAAATAATTAAAAAATAAGAGGAAAAAGTTATGAATTTGGAACTTATGCTTTTAGAGAATCGTATTCATCTTTTGGAACAACGTGACCCCGTGGAAAATGCTAAGATTATTAAGAAGCTTGAACGTAGGATGCGCAAGTTGAAAAATATTTAATACAATTTAAGGAAATAGATAGTTATGATTTTTCCTGAGCTATTTGCAGAGCAACTTCGTATTGTTAAAAATAATCCCAATGCAACTCGTAGTAATAAAATTTTAATTCCTTTGCATTCAACCATCGCTAAAATTATAGCTGAGCATACTACATATAGAGTAGTATCTTTACCTGAAAAAGAATTTAAGTTTAAAAGTAAAATTGGTTCTAAAGATGTTGATATTGCAATTATTGATGAACAAAATAATTTAAAAGCAGCAATTATGTTTAAAAGTATTAAAAGTGAATATAATAAAAATGCTAATAATTATTATAAAAATATGAAGGGCGAAAGCTCTTTGTTTATTGATAATAATATTCCGGTATATCAAATTATTTTTATTCCTACAACTATTAAGCATAAGAATTCTAAAGGGGAAGATACTTTTGAAACTCCAAATGAAAATTCTTATAACCAATATTGTAATTTTGAATTATATCATTCTTCTTATTGGAATAATTTAAAATTAGGAGTTTTTTATTTTGATATAGATGATTGTAAAGCTTCTTATTCAAATAAAGTTGTTCCTAATGTAGAAAATACGCTTACTGAGGGATTAATTAATTTTATAGAAGGCGTTAAGTAAATGGATAAGGTAAAAAATTTAGGCTAGGTGATGACCCCACTAGAAATCGTTAATCATATGATTGATGATATTTTGTGTCTTTCTTTTGAACAAATTTAGAATTTTACTTTTTTAGAAAATAGTTGTGGCGATGGTATTTTTATTTAGGCTTTGATTGATAGGGGGAGTTCCTTCTTCTCATATTTATGCTTGTGATATTGATGAAGATATCTGCGATAATGTTGTCAATCTTTTGCCGGAGGGCCATTTTAGACTTGGTTCATTTTTTAAATAAACAGATTGGATAGGCAAATTTGATATAGTAATTGGAAATCCTCCTTTTGTTCGTATTCATAATATTCCAGAAGAAACAAAAAAAGAAATTTCTAATTTTGATTTTTGTTTTGGAATGTATGATTTATATTATGCATTTTATGAATTTGGATTAAAAATGTTAAAGCCTAATGGAATTCTTTTATACATCTCTCCAAATAGTTTTACTAAAAATGCAAGTGGGATTAAAATGCGTGAATATATTGAAAAAAATAATTTACTTGCATATTTTGAAGATTTTTCTAATGAACAAAAGTTTGAAGGTTATTCTACCTATACTTGTATTATGATGCTTACGAATTCTCGCCCTACAATTAATGTTCCCTGGAGTAAAATAAGAACTAAAATTGGTTTATCTTATTCTTCTTTATAGAATGGATTAGCTACATTAGCAGATAATATTTTTATTAAAGATAAATTTGATAATTTAGAACAAGAATGCATTAGACCTATTATTAAAGCATCTACTGGAGAAATTAAAGAATGTATTTTCCCGCCACCTATAGAGGAAGAATTACAAAAATATCCTAAAACTTATGAGTATTTATTAAATCATAAAGAAAAATTACAAAAACGCTCTATTTCTGGAAATACTAAATGGTTTCAATTTGGGCGTTTTTAGGGTTTAGCTAATATAAATAATGAAAAATTAGTCATAGCAACTACAATGCCTATTACTGGTATTAAATATGTACGAGTAGGACCTGAATATCTAGTTTATTCTGGACTTTATGCGACTGCTGAAAATTTAGATAAATTAGAAGCTGAGTTAAAAAATGACAATGTGTTAGATTATTTAATTGAAAATGGTAAACCAATGCGTGGCGGATATGTACAAATAACAGCAACATTATTGAAAAATTATTAGTATAAAGTTTTTTGATTTTTTAAAAAATTTTTGATATAATAAAATAAAAAATTCCTTTCTAAAAAAGACACATACAGCAATATTTCTATTAAATATAATACTTAAAAAGACTGATTTGTCATTTTGATTCCCTCCACCCTTTCTTGTGTCTTGAAATGCTGGGGAAGTTCCCCAGCTATATATGGAGCAGTAGTTCAGTGCTAGAACGTGTGCCTTCCAAGCACAATATGCGAGTTGGATTCTCGTTTGCTCCTCCAGCGTAGGAACGTCACTTTCTAAGCGTAGCACAGCGTGTAGCCGATGGTAGTTTAGTATGTGCTTCCGGATAAACGATGACCATAGGGTTCTTAATGAAAGGATTGGAACCTACGCTCCATTCTTCCAACCAGCTAAGTAAGGAATGTATATTTAATGAGCTGGATATCAAGAATATACCCCAGGTACTCACGGGGAAAAGGTTCTCGTGCAAACGTTGTGTTGAGCCAGCAGAGCATTAAAAAGCAACGTGGCTATTAGGAGAGACTAGTTAGGCGTATAGTCCTGAAAACCGACAAGTTTGAAAACTGCTGTCTACATAGTCCATGCGAGACTTAATTGAGAAGAGGACGATTGGTTGCTAGTCCAATCTAAAAAACTAGCTTTTATGCTGATGTCCCATAGAGGTCGATTGGAGCGGTCTTGTAAGCCGCTGGTGAATAACCCACGTCAGTTCAAATCTGACCATCAGCTCCATTGGGCAACGGTTTAAGCCCCAGTAGGATACCGAACCTACTTTAACAAAAATACGAGAGGCCTGTGAACCTTAATCGCAGAAAGGTACCCTCAGCTAGGGAGGTTAATATCCTAGCAATATTGCGGGATAGAGAAATGGTATCTTATTTGCTTTATAAGCAAAAGATTAACAGTTCAAATCTGTCTCCTCGCAACCAGCAACTTAAAAAGTTTTTTTTATGCACATACTAATAATTTTGGAGTTGTGTCCAACAAGTCAGGGAGTAGTTTTCAGCTTGACATTATAAAAAATTTTCTTAAACCTTGGGTCGAAAAAGAATAATTTATTGAACTTAATTTTTATATATGGTATAAAGAATAATAAAGGAAGGTTCAATAAATGAAAAAATTAATGGATACTTATACAGATGAAGAATTTGAATATATTGTAAAAAACAGTAATTCTTTTAAAGAATGTTTAAAAAAATTAGGATATAGTAGTAATTCAGGAAAATAGACTCATATTTTACAACAAAAAATTGAAAGTTTAAATATTGATATTTCTCATTTTGACTAGTTAAAAAAACGAGTATCAAGAACTCCTGAAAATATATTCATAGAAAATTCTACGGCTGCTCAAAAAGTTTTAAGAAATTGGTATATTAAAGGAAATTATACACCTTATATATGTTCTATTTGTGGTCAAGAACCTTTTTGGAAAGATAAACCATTAACTTTAATTTTAGACCATATTAATGGCAAGAATAACGATGATAGATTAGAAAATCTTCGTTGGGTATGTCCTAATTGTAATTAGCAATTAGATACTACAAATGCTCGTAATCCATATCGAAAATATGAAATTAATTATTGTATTGATTGCGGTAAAGTTATTAGCCCTCTTTCCGTTCGTTGTCAAATTTGCGATGGAAAAAGAAAAAGAATTCCTTTGGATGAGATGCCTGTTACAAGAGAGGAATTAAAATTCTTAATAAGAAATGAATCTTTTACTGAAATAGGAAAAAAATTCAATATAACAGATAATTCTGTTAGAAAATGGTGTGACAAATTTAATCTTCCTCGAAAAGCAACTGAAATTAAAAAATATTCTAATGAAGAATGGGAAAAGATTTAAAATATTATCCGGCTGGCATCACCAATTGAAAAAATAAAAAATTTATGTTATAATATTTATGTAAAAAATAAAGGAAAAAGGTGTTAAAAATTATGGCAAGATATAAGTTTTATAATTTCAAGGATAAGAATACTGGTTCTCCTGTGGTAATGTGTGTTAGCTCTTATGCGGGCAAGCCTGTTAAGGGGCGTGCAAAGTGTTCCCCCAATGATGGCTTTGATATTGAAAAGGGTAAGGCTCTGGCTCAGGCTCGTTGCGATTTGGCTATTGCTAAGAAGAGAGAAAGAAGAGCTTTCGCTAAGGCAACGGAAGCTTACCAGAAGGCCATTGAAGCATCTTTTGACCTGGAAGATATGAAGCTTTATTATAGTGATGCAATTACTGCTACTAAGCAGGCTCAGGAACATCTGGATAATATTTTGAAGGATATTTAAAAGTTAGGGCGTAAGCCCATATGGATGCTAAACTGTTACGGCTAACAGGCGTGTCTTGAAAACACTGCGTTGGTTAATAGCCAATGGGGGTCGGCACCTCTGGCATCCGCGGTATCAAGTAGAGAGCCTTCACGTGGCGATACTGTTTTCACCAATCTCTATATTTGGGAAGAAAATTTGCACAAATTTTCGTTATCTTGGCCCTGAATCAGGATAAAAATTTATTACGGCAACGAATTGTAAAATTGAATAATTTTACAAATTGGGAGTAATTTAAGACTTATACAGCAATTTTTAATAGAACCGTCAGCTTTTTATACTGTTCAAAAAAATGAGTCTTGCAATTAAATATTGATATGAACAATATTTGAGCCGTGCTTGCGGAATAAACAAGTAACCCAGCTCAGGGGGATGGCCATAAAAAATACTGAGCACTTTCGGTCCTATGGCCTAGCTGGTTAAGGCGAGCAACTTATAATTGCTACATCGATAGTTCAAGTCTATCTAGGACCACGGCATCAAGATAGAAACCTTTACGTGGTGATGCTATTTAAACTAATTCTATCATAAAGAAAGGTTTGATGTTAAAATGTTTATTAAGCAGTTTGAGAATAATAAGTATTCTCGAAATTATGTTAGATATGTGGCTGATACGGCTGAGGACGCTAGTAAGATTCCTGTAAGAGTCAATGGTGCTGATATGGGCTGTGAAGTTTATATTATTGAAACTGGTAAAACTTACATTCTTGGAAGTGGAAAGACTTGGTATTCTGCTACTGGTGAGAAGATTGAGTGCGGTTGCAAGGATATTATGCCTGAGTCAACTATTTGGGATGATTTGCCCCAAACTTGAAAAAATAAAAACTGAATAAAGGAGGTTAGATTTATGACGGGTGGTAAAAATCGTTATTATTCGTATAAAAAAGCCAAAAGAGCAAAGAGAATTGATAATTTTATTTTTGCGGAATACCCTTGGTATAATAACCTTCATCAATATTCAAAAGGTAAAATTTTTTGTAGTTGTTATCTATGCCGTAATAAAACACGAGATAAAAAGAAAAAAGATAACTGGTCATTAAGAGATAAACGTAGCTTTGGCAGATTGAGTTACGATGAATTTGAAATTTAAAAAAATTTTTGATATAATATAATAAAGAAAATTAATAAGACGCTTACAGCAATATTTCTTATAATAGAAAAAGTGTTATTGGTTCGAGTCCAATTGAAACCGATGGGTTTTATAGAACAAGGGTAGTTCAGTTTTAAATTATTAAAGCGTCTTGATAAATAATAGTCCCGTCGATTAACGGTAAGTCGCCAGTCTCTAAAACTGTTATTCCCTCTGAAGGGGTTATCTGAGTTCGAATCTCAGCGGGACCGCCAAGCGAGGTAGCGTTAGAGTAATTAACTAACGAGATAATGATGTCCAAGCATCAAGCTCAATTTAATATTATATACTTGGAGGTATAATACAATGAAAGATGTTTGCGGTATTTATAAAATTGAAAATAAAATTAATGGACTTTGTTACGTTGGGTAGAGTATTCACGTACACGCAAGATGGAGAGAACATATTAATATTTCTACTTTTAAAAATAAAAAAAGTTATGATTATCCTTTATATTAGGATTTTAGATAGTATGGAATAGAAAATTTTGATTTTTCAATTTTAGAAGAATGTAAAAGAGAAGAATTAAACCAAAAAGAAATATTTTATATAACTAAATATGATGCTTATAATAATGGCTATAATTAGACAAAAGGTGGGCAAAGTCCCACTACTAATAAGCTAACTGATAAAGAGGTGGCTGAGATATATAATTTATTAGCTAATTCTTCAATGACATAGAATGAAATAGCTAATAAATATAATAGTAGTATAGCTACAATTTCAACTATTAATTCTGGATTATCTTATTATTGTGATGAAATAAATTACCCAATTAGAATAAATCAGCATAAATATTATTGTATTGATTGTGGTAAGTCTATAACTAGTAAAGATAACTTGCGTTGTCCTAATTGTTATGCTATTTCTCAAAGAAAAGTTTCTAATAGACCATCAGCAGATGAATTAAAAGAAATTTTATTAAAAAATAATGGAAGTTTTACTGCTGTTGGACGTTTATTTGGTGTGAAAGACAATACTATTAGGAAATGGTGTAAAGGATACAATATGCCAACACATACGCCAGACTATCAGATAAATAAAAAGCCAGTAAAAATACCTTAGCCTAAAACTCCATGTAAGTCTGTTGCTAAAATAGATATTGAAACAGATGAAATTATTGAAATTTATTCTTCAATTTATTAGGCTGAAAAAGAAAATGGTAATAATAAACATATTACTGCGGTTTGTAAAGGTAAGAGAAAAACTTGTAATGGCTTTAAATGGAGATATATTGAAAATTAAAAAATATTTTGATATAATATTTATATAAATTAAAGACCCGCACAGCAAAAACTTTTAAAGATGATATATTTTGGGTATATATTGTATAATTTTTTGGGTCTTGTTTTTAAAATAAATGGGGGAGTAGCCGAATTGGTACAGGCATCAGACTTTAATGTGTTTCTTGCTTTTAAAGTAAGCTACTTTTTGGTAGAGAGTGCCTAAGAGGAAACTCTTAGAGTAGAAGCTGGCTAAAACGGCGAAGGCAAACACAGAACGCCGTGCTAAATTTAAAGTATTTATACTTTAATAAATGTGTAGAGAGTATATACCAGCTACCTAAGTCTTTTAAAGATATGGTAAAGACGTATTCCAGACCGCAACTTAGTAATTTTACTAAGGCTATGGTGACATAGAGCGTGTAAGAAAATCTGCCGGTGCGATTATATCAAGCTTGGGGGTTCGAGTCCCCTCTCCCCTAGGTCTACAAAAGAGAATACCTTCACGCGGTGTAGACTGTTTAAACTAAATTTCTCTTAATTGTATATAAAAAGGAGCCGTTTAATTATGGCATACATTTATAAAATTACCAATTAGATAAATGGAAAAATTTATATTGGTAAAACTTTAAAAACTATTCCAGAACGTTGGAAAGAGCATTGTTTAGATTATAAAAAAGAACGTTGTGAAAAACGTCCTCTTTATGATGCTATGAATAAATATGGGGTTAAAAATTTTACCATAGAAGAAGTAGAAGAATGTCTTCCTGATGTTTTAAATGATAGAGAAGTTTATTGGATTGAACAGTATGGTTCTTTTAAATATGGATATAATGCCACTAAAGGTGGCGATGGAAAACATTATGCAGATTATGATTTAATTTATAATTTATATAAAGAAGGAAAAAATTTAATTGAAATTAGTAGAATTTTAAATTATTCTGAGGATACTATTTCAAAAGCTTTAAATAATTTTAATATTTCACACGAAGAACGAGTAAAACAATCTCGAAATTATTGCCGAAAATCTGTATTAATGATTGATAAAGAAACAGATAAAATTTTAAAAATATTTGCTTCTATTAAAGAAGCAGGAGAATTTTTTAATATACCCAGAAGCCGCCAGCATATTACAGAAGTATGTAAAGGTAAACGAAAAACAGCCTATGGATATAAATGGAAATTTTCTACTTAAAAATAAATAAACTTTATTTAGACACATACAGCAACTTTCTACTTGGATAACAAAAATTTCTACAAAAAATTTTTTAGTAGGTTCAAATCCTACAAACTTAAATGTGTCTAGCATATGCGATTGTAGCTCAGTTGGTAGTATGCACTTGCCTTTTAAGCAAGGGGTCGGGAGTTCAAACCTCCCCAATCGCACCAGTGTCAAGTGTGAGAAAGTTCATAAAGCATCGCTGACGTTAAATGGCTCTTATATGAAAGCATGTGAGTAATATAAGTAAGCAAGCATCTCGTAGTTCATCTACCAGAGAATCTTAAAGAGTGGTAGATTTATTGTTCTTTGAAAATAATATATTAATTTATCTTAGTGATAAACCACACTTTCAATGTGGCTAAGGCATATCGGATAGTGCTCGGCAGGATACAAAGCAAGGATACTTGCGGATACTGGACCGCTCCAAAAGCAGTAATGTGATGGAGAAGAGGTGGAAAACCCAAAGTAAAGATATGGCACTTATAATATCGCATTTTAAGGTAGTAGTCGGGTGGGCGATGCAATAGAAAGTTTGTTGAATAGACAAACCAAACCCAAGTTAGGTTTTGGTTGGTGACCGTAACAAACCTTGGGAAAACCAATAAATCGTTTTGCTGTGAAGGCAAGAAATTGCTGTATAACACCTGTGCGCAACTCCAAGTAGCTCAAAGCAACGCTTAACTTAGCAAATAAGTTTTTAATGCTGAATGAAGGGTGAAAGGTATTGGTAATCAATCCAATTAGAGCTTAGTACGGATAAAGATGTTCTGGGGTAGCTCCCTAGGACACAGCCTTTATCTTCTCTATGACTGAATAAAAATGAAGATATTATTAAGTAGGGCGAAGGCTCAGTTAGTATATTATTTTGAAAGAACAATATGAATTGAAGGAAAGAATAAATGAAATTAAAGAATTCTAAGGAAATTAAGGCTTTTAAAGAGGCTATTGTCAAATGCAAGGGTGATGTTTGGCTTGAAACTCCTATGGGAGATAGATATAATCTAAAATCTTTGTATTGTCAATATCTTGCGATTGATAGATTGCTTGAAGATGAAGGTAATGAACTTGAACTTTTTACTCAAAATAGAGAAGACGAAGTTCATTTCTTTAGATTTTTTGAAGAATATCCTGATGCACTTTGAGAGAACTAAGGTTCTCTCTTTTTTTTATGAGCAAAAAGCATTATTCTATTACCTTTGTTTTTTATCTCTAATAGAGAGAATTTTTCAAAGGAGTTGAAAAATAAAAATGATAAAAGAAAATTTTATTGAAACTTTATAGAAAGAAATTGTTTCTATTGAAGAAAGCAAAGCTATAAGAACGGGAAATACTTCTTATGATAATTTTAAAGACGCTTTTTTAAATTGTCCTGATGGAAAAACAATAGTTCTTTTAAATGATGTTACAATTAATGAACATTTATATTTAAATAATGGTAATAAAATTACACTTGATTTAAATGGTCATACGCTAAAAGAAGAGGAATGCTCTATTATTGTTGCAAAAGGAAATTTAACTATTGACAATGGTTTAATTTACCATACAGGGGATAGTAGTCAAGCTCTTAAAGTTGTAGCTTCTACAAAAGAAGTTAAAGATAATGCTGTTTTAAATCTTGAACCAAATTTAAAAATATATTCCCCAGCAGATTATGGAGTATTTATTTCCCCACAAGCAACTAATAAAGACCCAAAAGGACATTATGGAGCTGTTATAAATTGTAACTGTGAAATAAGAAGCTATTATGTGCCTTTATATGTAAATGGTTTTATTTTAAAACAAACAAATGATAATTATAATTGTGCTATTAATGTAGGTAGCTGCGCAAAAATTATTTGCACAGGGACAAGTGGAGATATGACAGTTGGCTTATATGGGGCTGGATATGCTGATTATAATATTGCAAATGGAGCCTATATTAAAGGTTTAACAGGCATTGAAATTCGAGCTGGTAATCTTACCGTAGCTGATGCTCAAATCTTTTCTACTGGTGGATTAGCTAAAACTGCAAAAAATAATAATGGTAACGCTTCAAAAGGATGCGCCTTAGCTATAATTCAACATACAAGTAAACAACCTATTTCTGTTGTTATAAATGGGGGCTATTTTAAAGGAGCTGTACCTTTCTTAGAGGAAAATACAGAAGGTAATGAAAACATTATCGATAATTTAAATGTTTCCATTAATAATGGTATTTTTGAAATTACTTTTGGTAGTGATGGAGATTCAGTTTATTCACAAAATTTAACAAATTTTATTTCTGGTGGAACATTTATTCCTTCGGTAGATGAAAAATATATGAAATAATAAGGAAGAGGGTAAAACCTCTTCCTTTTTTATTTTATAAAAAATTTATGATATAATATTTATATAAAAAAAATAAAAAACTTACAGACTTGAAAAAGTCCAAGAGAAAAAGGAGTTTATATATGAATAATTTGCTAAATGATTTGAAAAATAACGCTAACTGGGGCCACACTGAAAATGGAGGCGTTAAGAAACTTTCAACTGGACACGACCTCTATGATATGTTTGCTTTTGGCGGCGCATATAGAGCTAGAAGCGAAGAAGATTGCATTCTCCTGTTTAAGAATGCTTTTGAAGAGAATCCTGAGTATACAGTTAAGTGTCTATTTTACCTGCGGGACATCATTGAAGGCCAAGGAGAACGTAGATTCTTCCGTGTTTGTCTGCGCTGGCTTGCTAATGAGCATCCTGAGGTAGTAAGACGCAATCTGGAATATGCTGTTGAACTGGGACGTTGGGACGATTTATATTGTCTCGTTAAGACTCCTGTTGAAAAAGATGCCTTTGACTTGATTAAGCACCAAATCGCTATCGATATTACAAGTCTGCGGAAGCCCAATGGTGCAGTGAGTCTGTGCGGCAAGTGGCTTTGTAGCGAAAATGCTTCGAGCGCAGAAACTCGTAAGTTGGGTGCTTTGACTAAGAAGTATTTGGATATGACCTCTCGTCAGTATCGTAAGACTCTTTCTGCTTTGCGTAAGCGCATTAATGTGCTTGAAAGACTTATGAGTGCTAATGAGTGGGATAAAATTGATTTCTCTGCCATCCCTTCTCAAGCTGGCTTGAAGTATCGTAAAGCTTTCCAGCGGCACGATATTGAACGCAAGAAAGCTGACCCCAAAGCTCAAACCTATGAAGAATTTGCTAATGATGCAAGCACCACGGTAAACGCTAAGGCTCTTAATCCTTATGAAGTTGTCCAAAAGGCAATCCCTTATATTGCAGATAATACTACTTACACCGGTTGGGGTGCCCCTCGCCGTTGGAGAACTGATATTCGAGATACTGAGCGCCTTATGATTAATAAGTATTGGGATAATTTGACTGATTATTTCAATGGCTCTACTTTTGATGGTCTGTGCGTTTGTGATACTTCTGATAGCATGACTAGCAATTATGCTCTGCCTATGAGTGTTGCTATTTCTTTGAGCATGTATTGCGCAGAACGTGCCCGTGGGCCTTTTGCTAACCATTATATTAGTTTCAGCCATAAAGCAAGATTGGTAAAGGTTGAAGGTGTTGACTTCATTGATAAGGTTAAACGCATTTATGAGACTGATCTTTGTGAGGACACCAATCTTGAAAGTGTCTTTGATTTGCTTCTGGATACAGCTCGCCGTAATTTCTGTTCTCAGGAAGATTTGCCTAGGACAATTATCGTGGTTAGTGATATGGAAATCAATGAAGCTACTGGTATATATTATGATGATGAATCTGGCAGAGAGCTTATGATGAAGCAGGTTCGTAAAAAGTGGGCTAGTTACGGGTATAAGTTGCCGAATCTTGTGTATTGGGATGTCAATGCACGTTCTAATACAATTCTGGATGATAACAAGTCTGGAATTACTTATGTTTCTGGCTCTTCCCCTGTATTGTTCCAGCAAATTATGAAGGGTGTAACTGCCGAACAGCTGATGTTTGATAAGCTGAACAGTCCTCGTTATAAGGATATTCGATAAATAACAAGAGGGCAAGGTAAGTAAATTATCTTGTCCTCTTTTTCATATACTTTATAGGAAGGAGAGTGGTGTTCTATTCTATTATGCTTTATAAGTGGAATGCTCTTTATTTACTTTGTAGTTCCTCTTCTGGAAAGTATATAGAGTTTTTTAGCTACTTGGCTTGAAGCTAAGAAAGCAAAATATGCCGCCGAAGTCTATAAAATCAATAAAGAAATTACAACAAAAACCGATGAAAAAACTTCTATGATTGGTTTCCAATATGATTATGAAGAATAGGATGATGAAGACTATGACGAAGAATAACTTTTATGACACTAGTAGCTTATTGCTAAAAGCTGGCCTTTTTTTTGATGACGAAGAAGAAAATATTTATATTTCTTCTATAACTCTTGAAGAACTTGAAAAAATCAAAACTTCAAGCAATAAAGATGTTGACATTAAATACACAGCAAGATAGGCCACAAGAGAATTAGATGAACATTGGAATAGTTTTCATATCATTCAATTTAAACCTGAATTCCTATTAGGTTTAGAAGAATACGAAGTAAACAATGATTTGAAGATTATAGCTTGCGCAAAGCAAGTTAATTTAGATAAATTTATTACTAATGACTTATGTTGCCGTAACTTGGCTAGAATTATTTTACCTTCTTTTATTCCAGTAGAAGGTTATGAAAATTATCTGCCAGAATATACTGGATATAAAGAAATTTATATCGACCAAGATGAATTAATAGATTTTTATGAAGAGCCTATGAAAAATAGGTTTACTCTTTATACTAATGAATATTTAATCCTTCGAGATAAGAAAACAAAAGAAGTATTAGATGTTCGTATTTGGGATGGAGAATCTTATCAATACATTAATTCTAAACCTATTAATTCTAAATGGTTTGGTAAAATCAATGCTTATAAAGGTGATATTTATCAAAAACTTGCTATTGACAGTTTATATAGAAATCAATTAACTGTTTTTAGAGGGAAATCAGGCGGAGGCAAGTCGCTTCTGGGTTTATCCTACCTTTTCTCTCTTTTGGAAGATAATAAGATTGATAAAATTTATATTTTTTGTAATCCTGTTGCTACCAAAGATGCGGCCAAGCTTGGGTTAGTGGTAAGGCCCAAGTAAAAATTAGTGAACTGCTGGAACACCCTATTTACATAGGACAATCAGCAACCGACTCGTTACATAACGAAAGGCTCAACGACTATTCCATTATGGAAGTAAAACTTAAAAGTTTGAAGTGCTAGTGAAAAAGATATAGTCTGGCTTTTATAGTAATATAAAAGATTTATGTTTACCCAGGAGATAAAGATACTAAGCTCCTCGATAGTCAAATTGGCAACTTTTTGGTAAGTAAGTTTGGAGATTATGTTGCGGTTGAAAGGCTCGTTACCGACGGTAAGCTTGTGTTAGTCCCCACAAGCGATTGCAGAGGTATGGATATTTGTGCAAATAGTGGTGTTTATATCACCGAAGCCCAAAATTCTACAATTGATATGATGAAACTTATGATTCAACGCATTGGTGAAGGAACCAAGTGTGTTATTGAGGGCGATGATAAAGCCCAAGTTGATTTAAATTCTTATGAAGGAACTAATAATGGTTTATCTCGACTTTCTCAGGTATTTAGAGGACAACCTTATTATGGAGAAGTAACATTACAAAATTGTTATCGCTCTAATTTAGCTAAACAAGCAGAACTTATGTAAGGAAAAAGCATTTGCTTTTTCCTTACATTTTTATATAAAGAAGGTGAAATAATGGAAACTTCAAAAATAATGTGGGATTATTTAATTAAAAGAGGCTTCTCAAAAGCTGGTGTCGCTGGTATTATTGGAAATATGGATTGTGAAAGTGGGCTTCGTCCTAATAATTTACAAGATACTTATAATCGTTCTTTGGGATTAAGTGATGAAGAATATGTCCAAGAAGTAGACAATGGAACTTATAATAATTTTGTTTATGACCAAGCCGGATTTGGCTTAGCACAATGGACTTATTCTAGCAGAAAATCTAACTTACTCAAATTTTGTAAACAAAAAAAGTAGTCAATTGGAGACTTAACCGCACAATTAGATTTTTTTGAACAAGAACTTAGATAGAGCTTTCCAGGAGTGTATAAAAAACTAATCACAACCAATTCCGTGAGAGAAGCAAGTAATGCTATGCTATATAATTATGAAGCACCTGCGGCCGCAAGCTTCAAAGAGGAACAAAGATATTAGATTTCTTTAAAATACTATAATAAATATGCGAAAGGGGGGGTTGAAGTGGCTATTAACGAATATGTAAAAGGACAAAAAAAATAGTTGAGCAAATACTTTGTCTCAACTGAAATGGATTGTCACGGCTCTGGCTGTTGTTCAAAGACATTGATTAATCCGCAACTTATTAAATATTTAAATTAGATAAGAGAACATTTTAATTCTCCTGTTACAATTTCAAGTGGTTATCGCTGCACTACTCATAATAGCAGAGTGGGTGGAGCAACAGGTTCACGCCATACAAAAGGTGATGCAGCCGACATAATTGTTAAAGGACATACTTCTAAAGAAGTAGCTTAGTATGCTGAAAGTATTGGGGTTAAGGGCATCGGCCTTTATGAAACCGCTAGTGATGGTTATTTTGTTCATATTGATACTCGTGATAAAAAATCATTCTGGTATGGGCAAGCTTAGACTTATCGAGATACTTTTGGTGGTAATTCAACTACAACTTAGCCTTCAAGCAACAATAGTTATATGAAACTAAATGACCAAGGAGATAATGTTAAAGCTCTTCAAAAAATGCTTATTTCTCTTGGATATGACCTTGGAGCTGGAAAAGATGATGGGATTTATGGCCCAGCTACTGTGTCTGCGGTCAAGCAATTTCAAAAGGATAAAGGATTAGTTGTTGATGGTCTTGCGGGTCAAGCAACTCTTGATGCCCTTTATGAAGCTACAAACTCTAACCAAGCCAAACAAAAAATAACTGTAACTGCTAATTTACTTAATGTAAGAATTGGCCCTGGTATTAATTATGCTATCGTTGATAGAATTTCCAAAGGCGCTACTTTTGAACTTTTAGAAATTAATAATGGTTGGGGAAGAATTAATAAAGGCTGGGTGAGTATGCAATATGTCTCATAATAAAAAGAAAAAAGAATTTTCTAAAATCCTTTTATTACAAGAAAGCCTTCTTATTTGGTTAATTACTATTTCTTGTATTATTATGGCTTTTATTTGTATTTTTAGAAATAGTTTTGTAGAATTACCTTGGATAACTGCTATTGTAGCAACTCCTTGGGCTGCTTATGGAACTTCTTAGGCTTTTTATTATAAAAAGAGTGAGAAAGAAAATACTAAAGATGGAATTACATATCTAAAAGCCCAAAAAAATTTTTTGCCAGAAGATAATAATGCTGTTGGATAAATTTAATAATTGCTTTGATTTTTTAGTCAAAGCAATTATTTTTTTTATGCTTTAACCAAACTTCGTAAGGATATTATCTCAAAAAATTTTTATAAAATCAAACATTGAAATTAAGAAAAATTTTTGCTATAATATATTTGAGTGAAAAAAGAAAAAGGATGAAAATATATGGAGGAATTATTATATACATTAAAAAATGGAGATTAGATTTCTTTGATTCCTAAAGGAAAATGTCGTTTTACAGAAGGAGAAGTTAACGAAAGTGGATATTTAACTTTAATTGGTCGAGTTCCTTCTAAGAAAGGATGTCCAAAAATTTTATGCAAGTGTAAGTGCGGAAACTATACTGTTTTAACTCATTAGGCTTTTAAAAATGGAACTACTAAAAGTTGTGGGTGTTATGGGCAGTTGATTTTTAAAGAAAATGGACGAAAAGTTGGAAAACTTTCTAATAGAAAGAAAGATTATTCTAAAAATTAGAATAATCCATTTTATTTATATATTGAACGAACCAACGAGAAAAGTGAGGATTCTTTTCTTTGGAACATAGAATGTCGAAAATGTGGAGAGATATATCAAGAAATACCCAGCATGTTAATTTTAAATACTCGAAGGAAGGGAAATAATCCTTGTAAATGTTGGCAAAAAACTTCTAAGGGTGTTCTAAAAATAGAAGAAATCTTAATTAATAATAATATTTCTTTTGTTAAAGAATATACTTTTGATGATTGTTTATCTCCATTGGGTAATTTAATGAAATTTGACTTTTATGTTAATAATTAGTATTTAATTGAATATGATGGAGAACAGCATTTTATTCCCACATCTTTTTATAGTATTGACCAAAATATAAAAGAAGAAAGATTTAAAAAGCAGTAGGAATATGATTAGATTAAAACAAAATATTGTTTAGATAATAATATTCCTTTAATTAGAATACCGTATACAAAATATAATACTTTAAATTTAGAAGATTTAGTTTTAGAAACATCTAAATATTTAATGAAGCAAGGAGAAATTGAAAAATGAGCAATTATCAAGCAGATAATATTAAATCACTTGATTATTTTGAACATATTAGAAAGTATCCAGGCATGTACATTGGTTCAAAAGATGCAAAAGGATTACTTCATTGTGTAAAAGAGATTATTTCCAATAGTATTGATGAATATCTTAACGGAGCCGGAGATACTATTAGAATTCAAATTTTAACTAATCCAGCTAATGGTATTATCATTGAAGATAATGGTCGAGGAATCCCTCATGGTAAACATTCAAGTGGTTGTAGTATTTTGCAAGCTTGTTTTGGAATAGCTAACACTGGCGGCAAATTCAATAATGCTACGGGAACTTCTGGATATAATACGTCAGGTGGAGAGCACGGTACTGGTGGAAAAGCAGTAAATGCTTTGTCAAAAAAGATGATTGTTAAAACGCGGCGTGAGGGTATAGAAGAAATTGTAGAATTTTCAAGAGGAAAATTTATTTCTTATAATGAAAATAAAATTGATGAGTCTATAACTGGAACTTATGTTGAATTTTATCCTGATGAAGAAGTTCTCGAAGAAACAAAATTTAATGAAAAAGCCATTAAAGATATGGTAAGAGAATTTAGTTTTCTTTGCAAAGGATTAACTTTTTATGTAAATGATGAAAAGTTTTATTCTAAGAATGGTTTGCCTGACTATATGGAATACTTAAATCCTAAGAAAGATTTCATAGCTCCTCCTATTTATTTTGAACAAATCGAAGGAAAATTTCAATTAGAAGTAGCTATTGGATATAACAATTCTTATAGTTCTACGGTAAAACTTTATACCAACAACATCCCCCAGGAAAAGGGCACTCATTTAACAGGTTTTAAAACCGCTTGGACTGCTGGACTTAATAGTTTCGCTAAGGATAATAAGCTTTTAAAAGATAAGGATGAAAATCTTACTGGTGCTGACTATGAAGAAGGTATGATTTTAATTCTTAATTTCAAAATGATTGACCCTGTTTTTAAAGGCCAAAATAAAGAGGAATTAAGCTCGTCTGAAGGTAGAACTTATGTTCAAAAATTAACAGCACAAGCCCTTAAAGATATTTTTCTTTATCAAAAGAAAGATATTAAGCCTATTATTGACAAAGCTATTAATGCCCGCAAAGCAAGAGAAGCTGCAAGAAAGGCAAGAGAAAATGCTCGTCAGCCAAAAGAAAAGGGACTCAAAGCTAAATTAGCATTAAGTAAAAAATTTACTGATTGTATTAGCAAAAACCCCAAAGAAAGGAATCTTCTTTTAGTTGAGGGTCAATCTGCGGCAAGTTCTGCTATCGAAGCAAGAAATACAAAGACGGATTGTATTTATCAGTTAAGAGGAAAAATTGTTAGCCCGCTAAAAACAGATATATCTAAAATCCTTCAAAATCAGGAAATGAGTGATATTATTCGTGTAATAGGAGCTGGTTTTGGAAAAGATTTTGACATTTCTAAAATGAACTTTAATAAAATTGTTATTACAAGTGATCAAGATTCTGACGGCTTCGACATTGAGCTGCTTTTACTCACATTCTTTTACACGTATATGCGTCCGCTTGTTGAGGCTGGAAAACTTTACAGGGCAGTTACTCCTTTGTATATTATTCGTCAAAAAGGCGAAGAATATTATTGTTATAGTGATGCTGAACTTGAAGAATGGAAAAAAGTTCATTCTGGAAAATATGATTTATTGAGAGCAAAAGGGTAAGAGAATAGTGTCTGGCCCTTATCTTTTTTATCGCTAACCAGCGAGGTTTACTTTTTAAAAGTAAGCTAACGAGGTAGTCTTTTAAAAATTTGGGCGAACTTGTATAATTTGGGTTAGCCTAAATTTATATATAATATAAAGAAAAGATAATCTCGTGGGAGGTAATATTTTATGAATCAAATTAATGAACAAATCGGTATTTATAAGTTTGAAAATAACTAGTCTCATAAAGTCTATATAGGTCAATCTACTTATATAAAGAAAAGATATTATGGACATTTATATGATGCTTATAATCGTCCAGAACATTGTTCTGGAGTTGATCCAGCAATAGCTAAATATGGAATTAATAATTTTACTTTTTCTATAATTGAAAATTGTCCTATTGAAAAATTGGACGAAAGAGAAATTTATTGGATAGCTTATTATGATTCTTATCATAATGGTTATAATAGAACCACCGGAGGAAAGGCATTACGAGGAGAAAATCATCCAAGAGCTTTATTAACAGAAAAAGATGTATGGATGATTAGAGAAATGTATAACAATAGAGAATCAAAACGTAATGTTTATAAAATGTTCCAAGAAAGCGGAATTACAAAAAGGGGTTTTAAAAAAATTTGGGATGGAGAAAATTGGCCTACTATTCATATGGATGTATATACTTTAGAAAATAAAAAATGGCATAAAGAGAATACAGGCCATAAAGAAGATTAGATTGGGTTTTCTTCTTTAGACAGAGCTATAAAATAGTCAGAAATTGATGCTATGGTAGCTGACCATTTAAAGGGATTAAATGTATATCAATTATCTATAAAGTATGGCAGAGATTGTGGTATTATTTCAAAATATTTGTCTAACCCAAAAGAAATTGAAAAAATTAATTATAGAGGAAGAAAAATAAAAAATTTAAATACAGAGATGATTTTTAATTCTATATCTTCAGCAGCTAAATGGGCGGGGTGTGGAGCAACAACCTTAACTCGGCATTTAACCACTGATAAAATAGCTGGAAAAGTTCCAGAAACCAATGAGCCAGCGATTTGGGAAGAAATATTATAACCTGTATCGACTATCTCCTTTATCGGAGAGTAAGATTGCTATTGGTAAGCAATTTGAAACATTAGATTAATTTAAAGAATTAAAAGAAATAGTCAGTTCTATTAGTAATAATAGATATAATGTAGGCGAATTAAATCCACAAGACCTTCAAAAGGTTTGCTTCTTAAATGAACGCTATAAAAGAATAACAATTAGCGATATTGAAAAAACTACAAATCTTTTAAATATTCTTCAAGGTCCAGCTGTTGAACCTCGTAAGAAATATATTTATGAAAATGCAAAAGACTTGGGCTTTGAGTTTGACTAAGGGGTGAAATTATGGAAAATTATATTACAGAAGTAGATGCTCTTGACGAAGCCAGGCAATGTTTTTTGGTTTATAGCTCTGAAGTTTTAACAGATAGAGCTATTCCAGCCGCTGAAGATGGACTTCTTAGTTCTCAAAGAAAAATTCTCTGGACTATGAGTGATTTTCTTGGAATGAATTCTAAAGGCAAAACTAAAAAATGTAATGCTATAGTAGGCTCTACTCTCTCGACCTCTTACTTTCACGGCGACCAAGCCTGTTATGGTGTGCTATGTAAAATGTCTCAGGAATATCTTATGCGATATCCTCTTATTCAGGGACAAGGTTCACTTGGCACACAAGAAGATAATGACCTTGTAGCAAGCTCAAGATATACAGAGGCCAAACCATCTATTTATACAGACTTGATGATGTTGGATTATAAGAAAAATCCCGTTCCTGTTAAAGAAACTTATAATGGTGAATATTTAGAACCAGTAGTTTTGCCTTCTCTTTTTCCAAATGCTTTGTGTAATGGACGACAAGCTATTGGTATTTCTATGTCTCATAATTCAGCTCCTAATAATCTTAGTGAAGTTTGCGATGCTATTATAGCTTATATTAATAATCCAAATCTAACTATAGATGATATTATGAAATATATGAAAGGCCCTGATTTTCCATTAGGCAATGTTATTATTAATCAAAAAGATATTAAGACTGCTTATGCTACAGGAAAATCTCAAACTTCTTTAAAAGTTCGGGGAGACTATGAAATAGATGGTAATAAAATTATTTTTACTTCTATTCCCTATCGAACTTATAGAAATAAAATCAAAGAACAACTTGAAAAAAATGTTGAAGTTTTTGAGCCTCTAATGGAAGATTTTAATGATGAATCAAACATTGGTAAAAATAGATTGGTTTTCTTTGCCAAGCCTGGAAAAGTTCAGTCTTTGTTGGCTAAACTTTTTGCTCTAACAGATTTGCAAACTTCTATTTCTTATAATATGAATTATATTGTTAATGGAACTCCAAAACTTTGTTCTATTAAAGATTTAATTCAAGCATACGTAATTCATCAACATAATGTTATGATTAATATAGCTAAAACCGATTTAAGTAAGGCTAATAATAAAAAGCATACTATTGAAGGCTTATTAATTGCTCTTAAAGATGTTGATACAGCAATTCAATTAATTAGAAATTCTTTTGATAAAGAAGAGGCAAGAACTAAATTAATTGAACATTTTAAAATTACAGAAGAACAAGCTAATGCTATTTTGGATATGAAGTTATCTAAATTAACAAAGCTTGATAAAGATGATTTACTTAAAGAATTAGAAGAATTAAGACTTGCTATTGCTAATTATGAAAAAATAATTAATGATAGCAATTATAGAAATGAAACTCTTGTTAAAAAGGTTCAAGAATTAAAAAATAAATACAGCGATGCCCGCAGAACTAAAATCATTCAAATTGCAGACGAGCCAAAAGAAGATAAAGAAATAGCTAATATTGAACCTGAAAAATGTGTGGTAATTACTACTGCTTCTGGCAACATTAAACGCATTCCTACTTCTTCTTTTAAAGTCCAAAAGAAAAATGGTAAAGGCATTAAATCACAAGATGATATCACTGATACAGTAATCCGCACTAATACAATTGACCAACTTATGATTTTTACTAATAAAGGCAATATGTATCGTTTATTAGTAAATGATATTCCAGTAGGAACAAATACAAGTAAAGGTCAACCAATTACTTCTCTTGTTGAAATGGCATCGGGAGAGAAACCCACTGTTACTTATTCTATTTATAGAGATACGGATGCACAGTATGTAATCTTTGCTACTAAAAATGGTATAATTAAAAAGACTGCTTTAAGTGAATATACTTCTACTAAAAAGAAATGCGGCATACCTGCTATCAAGCTACGTGAAAACGATGAATTAGTAGCAGTTTCACTTGTAAAAGATGAAAATATTATTCTTGTTTCTTCAGCAGGCAATGCTATTCGTTTTAAGAGTAGCGAAGTTTCTGCGGCAGGACGCCTAACCATCGGCACAAAGGGTATGACTTTAAAGCCAGAAGAAGAAGTAATAAGTATGTCGGTTGTGCGGGATAGCAAAGATAGTTTAGCAACATTTTCTTCTACTGGAATGGCTAAACAATTTAGTTTAACTGAGCTTCCTCTTCAAGCCCGAGGCGGTAAAGGAGCTAAAATTGGAGATGCTGCGGCAGTTGCTTTAATTTCTAGCGAAGATAACTTACTTGTTTGTGGAGCTAAAAATAGTATTTGTATTTCTGCTAAGGACATTCCTGTTCTTGGTAGAACAGCACAAGGGAATCAAGTAATTAAAGGAGATAGAATTATTTCTGTCAGTAAAATTTAAAAGGGGTTAAAACCCCTTTTAAAAAGGAGGACATACTTTGTCTAAAATTAGAGAAAAAATTAATCAATTAAATTATTATAATAAACTTTATGATGAAGGTAGACCTGTAATCAGTGATGAAGCATATGACGCACTTTATTTTGAACTAAAAGCTTTGGAAGAGGAAACAGGAATCGTGTATCCTGATTCACCCACTCAATCAATTTCTTATGAAGCTGTGACCAAACTTGAAAAAGTTGAACATAACCACGATATGCTTTCTCTTGATAAAACCAAAGACTTTAATAAAATTAAACAATTTATTGGAAATAATTCTTTTGTTGCAATGGAAAAAATGGATGGGCTAACTGTATCTTTAACCTACGCGGACGGGGCTTTAATCCGTGCCGAGACAAGAGGCAATGGAAAACAGGGCGAATGTATCACTTCCAACGCGAGAGTAGTAAGCTCAATTCCGCAATTTATTCCCATTAAGGATGAGGTTATTATCGATGGCGAAATGATTAGCACTTATGAGAATTTTGAAAAATTTAATCAAGATTATAAGAATCCTCGTAACTTCGCTTCTGGAAGTATTAGACTTCTTGATAGCAAAGAATGTGCTAAACGGCATCTAACTTTTGTTGCTTGGGACTATATTAATTGTAAAGAAGAGCTATTTTCTACTCGTTTGGAATTGTTGGCACAAATGGGATTTATTGTGGTTCCTTATGAAGTAGATAATTGGAATTGTGTTGAAACCTTAAAGAAAAAGGCAGAGGAAAATAGTTATCCTATTGATGGACTTGTATTTAAGTTTAATAACATTGAGTATGGCTTTTCCAAGGGTAAAACAGCTCATCACGCAAATAATGCAATAGCTTTGAAATTCTATGATGAAATGTATCCTACTATTTTAAGAGATATTGAATGGGGAGCTGGGCGTGGAGACACTATTAATCCGGTAGCTATCTTTGATATGGTTGAATTTGATGATGCCGATGTCTCTCGTGCTTCTCTTCATAACCTTAGTATTATTAATTCTATCTTTGGGGAAGATGGTCCCCGCAGAGGTCAAACTATTTATATTTCTAAACGGAATATGATAATTCCTTGCGTTGAAAATACTGAGCCATATCCAGAAGGAGAAAAGATTGAGATTCCTTCTGTTTGTCCTTGTTGTGGAAGTGCTACCGCCCGCGAAGCAGACTATGAAAGTGAATTTTTAATTTGTACAAATCCGCAATGCCCAGGTAAAGTCATTAATCGAATTGACTATTTCGCTGGTAAAAAGGGACTTGATATTAAGGGTATGTCTGAGGCTACTATTGAAAAGCTTATTGAATGGGGCTGGCTTAATAGCTGTGCAGATATTTTTACTCTTAGTTGTTATAGGAATGAATGGATTAAAAAACCTGGATTTGGCTCTAAATCAGTAGATAATATTCTTGCGGCTATTGAAACAAGTGAAGTTTGTCCTTTTGATAAATTTATTTGTGCTCTTGGAATTCCTTTAATTGGGGCAACAGCTTCAAAACAATTAGCAAAAGTATTTAAAAATTGGAATACTTTTATTGAAGCCGTAGAGAATGGATACAAATTTTATCAAATTGCTGGTTTTGGTAGAGAAATGAGTCAAGCTATTACTACTTTTGATTTTACAGAAGCAAGATTTATTGCTCATAATTTCATTACCTTTAAGGAAGGTAAAAATGAAAAATCTTCTTTGCTTGAAGGTAAAACTTACGTTATTACTGGTAAGCTTTATAAAATGACAAGAGAACAAATGAAAGATAAGATTGAACAATTGGGCGGCAAAGTAGCAAGTGCGGTTTCTAAGAAAACCACTGCTTTAATTTGCAATGAAGATGATGCTACTTCTACCAAAGCTATTAAAGCACGGGAGTTAGGCATCCCAATTATTACAGAAAAATATTTTTTCGCCCAACTTGAAAATTAAAAAAATTTTTGGTATAATATGTATGTAAAAATTAAGAAAGAGATTTTCTAAGGAATGAAGAAAAAAGAAATTAAGAACTTGGCAGCTAAAATTGCCAAGTATGAAAAAATTATCCAAAATAGCGATGATAAGGAAGCAATCAAGCAAGCCGAAAATGAAATTATGAAAGTATCAAGCAGCGTTCGCAGTCTGGAAGATATGATGGCTATTGACGAATTGGTCGTTGAGTTGCTTAAAGAGGATATTTGAAATAAAGAAAATTTTTTGATATAATATTTACGTAAATAACCGAGAGGTTAAAAATAAATTAAAAAATAATTTTTAAAGATTTAAAGGAGATTTTATTATTATGGCTATGAGTGCTAATACTATTAATGTTTTGAATTATCTGAAGAAGACTACTGCTGCTGGTCAGGATGTTACTGCTACTGATGTGGCTGAGGCTCTGGGCGTTGATGTGAAGGTTGTTAATGGTGCTTTTACCTCCGGTATTCAGCGCAAGGAACTGGGCGAGCGTATTGCTGCCGAGATTGAGCTGGAAGATGGAACTCATAAGGCTGTGAAGCTGCTGCGCCTGACTGAGAGGGGCATGGCTTATACGGTTGAAGATGATACTGAGGATGCCGAGTAATTAATATATAAAGGTAGAGAGAGTTAATTCTCTCTACCTTATTTTCTTATAAAAGGAGAATAAACAAAATGATTTATATACTATTATTTATTCTTCCTATTTCAATTTTTATAGCTATTTATTAGGCACGTTCGAAAACAAATTATCAATAGTGGCTTAAAAATAGAAATAATTTAGATAGTGAGATTGTCGAATTAGACAAACGCAAAAATAATAAAATTCAAGAATTAAAAGAACTTGATTAGCAAGTTCAAAATTATTATTCTTCAAATATAGAAATAGCTAATTAGCATTATGAATTAGCTGTTCAAGTATTAAATGATAATTATAATCAAAAAATTGCGACTTTACGAGCACAATTTGATGATTTAGAATATAAAGAATAGTCTGCTTATACTGAAAAGATAAGTAAATATTAGCAAGAGCTTCAATAGGTACAAGAAGATTTTGAAGAACTCCAAAATAAAATAAATAGTTGTATTGAAGTTACTAAGCGTGCCGAAGCAGACCGCACTAAAAAAGACTTTTATAGAATACAATTAAGTGAGACTGATATTGAAGAAATAAAAAAATTACGTTCAATAGAACCTTACTTACGCAATAAAGAACCTCTTAACAAAGTTATTTGGAAATGTTATTACGAAAAGCCAACCAATGATTTAATTGGGCGAGTTGTTGGCAAAACTACAAGAACTGGTATTTATAAAATAACAAATCTCCAAAATAATATGTGTTATGTTGGACAAGCGATTGATCTTGCATCTCGCTGGAAACAACACATTAAGAGAGGAATAGGGGCAGAAACCCCAACTCAAAATAAACTTTATCCAGCTATGCTTGCTTTTGGCCCAGAAAATTTTACCTTTGAAATTATAGAAGATTGCCCCAAAGAACAACTTAATCAAAAAGAACAAGAGTATCAATAGATTTTTGGGGCCAAAGAGTTCGGCTATAGTATAAAGTAAGGAGTATTTTATGTATAGAATTATTAATGGAAGAGCAACCGGCAAGACGCTTCAACTTATGCTTTTAGCAAAAGAAAATAATGCTACTATTGCGTGTAGTAATCCTTCTGCTATGCGGCAAAAGGCTTATGATTATGGTCTTACAGGAATTAATTTTATTAGTTATAGTGCTCTTTTCTCTGGTGAAATTGAAGACCATGAGCCAATTATGATTGATGAAATTGAAATCTTTATTAAAGAATATATAGATGGTAAATTAATTGGTTATTCACTTTCAAATGAGGATTAAAAATGAGGACAGAAGCTGATTATTATTTATATACAAATATTAATATGATTGAATAGGGTGGCTTTGAAGATATAAATCCTCGCCCCAAATATGCCGATGGAGCCCCCGCGCATACAAAATCAATAAATCATCAATATCGTTCCTATGATTTATCTACTGGTGATTTTCCAATTACTACTTTGCGGCCTATCGCTTGGAAAACCGCAATAAAAGAAATTCTTTGGATTTATCAGGATGCTAGTAATAGTTTAGACTTGCTTCATAATAAATACAATGTTTTCTATTGGGATGAATGGCCTAGTAAAGATATGCCTGGAACTATTGGTGCTCGTTATGGTGAAGTAGTTAGACGTTATGATTTAATGAATAATTTACTTAATGATATTCAAAAAGACCCATATGGACGTCGGCATATTATTGATTTATGGCAATACAAAGAATTAAATGAAACAGATGGTCTTTGTCCTTGTGCTTTTCTTACTAATTGGAATGTGCGTGGAGAATATCTTGATATGTTACTTTTTCAGCGCAGTGGAGATATGTTAATGGCTTCTGGGGCTGGAAATGTTAACGAAGTTCAATATGCGGCCCTCCTAATGATGGTAGCTCGTCATTGTGGTTATAAGCCAGGACGATTTACTCATGTTATAGCTAATGAGCAAATTTATAACAAACACTGGGAAGCAGCTAATGAGCTTAGAAATCGTTTTGAAACAGTCAGTCCAGAAAATGGGTCTGTAAAAATGATACTTAATCCAGAAAAAACTAATTTTTATGATTTTACAATTGATGATTTTCAATTAGAGAATTATAATCCAATTAAACCTCAACTAAATTTGGAGATTGCCATATGATTAGCTTAATTGTAGCTATTGATGAAAAAATGGGAATTGGTTGCGATAATCATTTGCTTGAAGCTATTCCAGAAGATTTACAGAGATTTAAAGAGTTAACTTCTGGACATACTATTATTATGGGTAGAAAAACTTGGGATAGCCTTCCTAAAAAGCCTTTGCCCAATAGAAGAAATATTGTTATTTCAAGCCAAAAGCAAGAAAATTTTATGACAACCGCAGAATGTTTAAAAGAAATTAAAGATATCAATGATGAAATTTTTGTTATTGGTGGAGAAAGTATTTATAGATATTTTTTACCAATGGCCAATAAAATTTATATTACATTAATTCACAAAAATTTTGATAAAGTTGATACTCATTTTCCAGATATAAATTTAAACGAATGGAAGATAACAGAAAGAAAAAACGGTAAAGGAAATTACACTTTTATTACATTAGAACGTATTTGCGATAATTAAAAAAATTTGATATAATATATTTATAAAAATAAGAAAGTGAGAAACATATGAAAAAGCAGGAGTTTATTAATTTTATTAGAAATCTAATGGATAAAAACCCTGATGAACAGATGAATGAGGAAGCAGCTCTTTATTGGGAAGCCCTTCAAACATCTAATGAAGAAAAAGAAAAGCCTTTGTTTAGTGAAAATGGAAAGCTGATTTTGAAGTTCCTTCAAGAGAATCAGGAAACTAATTTGTGGACAAGCAAGAATCTGGGGCAAGCACTTGGGATTAGCTCTCGTTCAGTTTCAGGTTCTATGAGAAAGCTTGTAGATAATGGTTTTGTTGAAAAAATGGGAGAAAGTCCAATAGCTTATACAATTACTGAAAAAGGAATTAATTATAAATTTGAAGAAGAATAAATAAAGAAGGAGAAAATTTTAAATGAAGAAAATAATTAATAAAATTGAGCTTGCTGGAAAGTTGTATGAGCATTCTCTTGAAAAGAAAGTTTCTGGCCCTACTTCAAAGAATCCTGGCACCGAATATATTACTGGCACAATTAGTGTTGCTACTGACGAAAAGGCACTGAATATTGTCTAGGTTCATTATACTTATGTAACTGCTACTACTAAGAGCGGCAAGCCCAACTCTACTTATACCACTCTGCTTAATATTATTGATGGTAAGTATAAAACTGTTATGAGCGATGGTGAAGAGAATGCTGTCGGTGTTCGTATTGATAGTGCTATTGGTCTTAATGAATTTTATACTGACCGCAATGGAACTACTGAGCTGGTAAGTGCTAAACGTAATGAAGGCGGTTTCATTCATATCAATAATAAGAATGAACCTCTTGAATATAAGAATCTTTTCACTTGTGACCTGCTTATTACCAATGTGCGTCATATTGATGCCGATGAGGATAGAGGAACTCCTGATAAGGCAATTGTTAAGGGTGCTATTTTTAACGACTTTAATAAGACACTGATGCCTGTTGAATTTAGTGTTGTGAAACCCGCCGCAATTGATTATTTTGAGGGGCTGAATGCTTCTAGTTCTAACCCTACTTTTACTAAGCTGTGGGGCATTCAAATCAATGAAACCGTTATCACCACCACTACTCAGGAAAATGCTTTTGATGAGCCTTTGGTTCGTCAGGTAAAGCGTGACCGTAGAGATTGGGTTATTACTGGTGCTGACCCCGAGCCTTATGAATGGAATGATGCAAGTACTCTTACCGCTGAGGAAGTTAATGAAGCTATTAAGGCAAGAGATATTATGCTGGCTAATTTGAAATCTCGTAGTGATGAGTATCGTGCATCTAAGAGTAATGCAGCTCCCGCGGCCAAGGTAACTGTTGCTGCTGGTGAGTTTAATTTTTAATAAAGTAGTTTTTTAAACTACTTTATTAAAAGGAGAAAAAGGAGAATAAAAATGGCTATTGATATTTTTAATGCCCCTAAATCCGTTATTGCGGATGGCCTTGAAGGAAAAGTTATTTTAATTTACGGCTCTAATAACCTTGGTAAATCTGCACAGGCAACTCGATTTCCAAAGCCTTTTGTAATTGCTTGCGAGATGGGCCTTAATGGTATTGATGGAGTGCCTTATATGGCTGTAACAAGATGGTCTGACTTTAAGACCATTGTAAAACAGTTTACTGGTGCTACAAAAGATAAGGCTAAGGAGATGTATTCAACCATTATCGTTGATGAAGTATATGCTTCATCTCTTTATTGCCAAGATTACGTTTGTTCTACTTTCGGTGATGGAGCACTAACAATGGCTGATGGTGATGGAAAACATAATCTCTATCAGCTGTATGAAAAGGAATATTTCAAGCAAATTAATCTGCTTGTTTCTGCTGGATATACAGTAGTTTTTATTGCTCACGCACAGTCTGACTCACAGACCAAATTTATTACCCCCAAGGGTGATAAACGTTGTATGAATCCTATTATTGACAAGTGTGACTACGTGGTTTATTTAAAGAGCAATGGCGTTGATGCCGAAGGCCGTGTTATTAAATCTTCTGCCTATCTTGCGGAAACCGATGAATTTTTTGCTCGTGCAAGAATTGAATATACGCCTACTTATATTAAAGAATTCACTGCTGAAAATCTTACCGCTGCAATTCAAGAAGGAATTAACAAGAAGAGAGAACTCGAGGGGGCTACTGTTACTTCTTTTGAGGAGCAGCAAAAACTTAATGCCGTTCCTGAGCTGAATTTTGAAAAGCTGAGAGCTGATTTTAATGCTCTTGTAGCAACTATTCCTGGCAGTAATGATATTAGTATGACCACAGAGGATGGAACTAAATTTAAAAATTATTGGGCACCTAAGATTAATCAAATTACAGAGAAGTATCTTGGAAAAGGTGGGCGAGTTTCTACCTGTAATGAGAATCAAGCCGAGGCGTTGTCTTTGATTATAGAAGACCTACGAGATGCCATCAAAGGTAGTAAGTAAATACTCCTTCAACCCCAAGCCTATCTTGGGGTTGATTTTCTATAAAAATTATGTTATAATATAAATAGAAAGGAGTATGATAATGTCAGCTCATTATGTAATATGTCCTATTTGCAAGAAGCGATTTAATAGAGATAGAACAGAATGCGTTGAAATGGGTAGAAGGTATGCTCATTTAGCTTGTGCTTAGACCGCTGAAGAAAAATTTACCCAAGAGGAAAAAGATAAAAAAGCTCTTGAAGAATACATTATGTAGCTTTTTGGAACAGATTTTGTTAATCCCGCAATCCAAAAGCAAATAAAAGAATATGTAGAAAAAAATAATTTTTCATACTCCGGTATTCGCAAAGCTTTGGTATATTTTTATGAAGTAAAGCACGGAGATAAAACAAAAGCAAAAGGACGTATATCAATAGTTCCTTATGTATACCAAGACGCTTTTAATTATTATTATGCTCTTTGGGAAGCACAACAAAAAAATCAGGATATATAGACGAAATCTCTTCAAAGAAATGTGCGGGAGATAGTAATTCCTCCACCAAAAAGATAGATAAAATTAAAACGTATTTTTTCATTTTTAGATAATGATAAGGAGACATAATTACAATGGCTTCTAAATATAATGACCCAGCCGCAGTAATGTAGGTTATAGGTTGTGTCTATAATAATCCATCTCTGTTGGATATTGAAGATAAATATTCAATTACTGATGAAGATTTTCAAGATAAATTCCATAGAATTGTTTTTGGGGCAATTTATAAACTACACGAACTTGGGGCAAAAGAGATTAACTTAAATAATATTGCTGACTTTTTAGCAGACCGCCCAAAAAGTGAAGCAATATATAAACAAAATAAAGGTGATGAATGGCTTGTAAAAGTAGCTGAAAATGCTACAAGTTCCACTTTTGACTATTATTACGGAAGATTAAAGAAATTTTCTCTCTTGCGGGCTTATGATAATTGTGGTATTGATGTTAGTGATATTTATGATATGGATAATATCTTAGATACCAAAAAGAAACAACTACAAGAAGAATTTCTTGATAATTCCCCACTTGAAAAGATTGCTGATAAAATAGATGGGCGTATAGAAGATATACGAATAAAATATGTTGAAGGAGAAAATGGAGAAGCCTATCAAGCCGGTGAGGGAATATTAGATTTAATTGACGATTTAAAAAAGCATCCCGAAGTGGGCGTTCCTCTTTATGGCCCTCTTATTAATACAGTTACAAGAGGAGCAAGATTAAAGAAACTTTATTTGCGGTCAGCAGCTACGGGCATTGGTAATAAAATTGCCGTCTATGTAAGAAATTATATAGATTACGACAGGAGAAAAAATCTGGAAGCCTAAGTCTTTTTTAATAAGATACGGTAATCAGTGGTGAAGATTGTGCAAAGCACAGTCAGCCGCAACGCATAGGGAGTGAAAAGATATAATCTCCCCACGAGGCTCCTGCCCTAAACTTTTTAGTAAAAAGCACGGTGAAAAGATATGCTGGACTTATAGGAAACTATAAGAAGTAGAAGATAAAAAGCTTTTACGATAACATACGAAGACTCGTAGTATGATTGCAGATTTTTGTTCTATTGGCTGTGATGAAATTTATGAAGATGAATGCGGATGGAAGCACACAGGAAAAGGACAGCCTTCTCTCTTTATTGGCACAGAGCAAGATAAGAGTGAAATACAAACTATGATGCTTGCTTTTCTTTCTAACGTTAATGAAGACCATATACTTAATGGCTTATACCTTGAAGGAGAAGAAGAAAGGGTAAGGCACGCCGCAGAAGTTATTTTAAAGAACCCAGTTTATATTGAAGAATTACCTGATTTTTCACTTCAAGATGTTGAAAATGTAATTAAGAAAAATATTAGAGAGCACGATGTTCTTTATTGCTTCTTTGATTATGTTATGACAAGTATGAAAATTTTAGAAGAAGTTACAAAACGTTCTGGTGGCGTTAAATTAAGAGAAGATAACGTTCTTTTTATGCTATCTAATAGGCTTAAAGATTTGTGCAACAAATATGGTATCTTTATTTTAACAGCTACTCAGTTAAATGGTAATTTTAGAGAAGAAAAAGTTCCTGACCAAAACTTGTTAAGGGGTGCGAAGAGTATTGCAGATGTTGCCTTTCGTGAAATGGCACTTGTCTGTCTTCGGTTGAAAGCCCGAAGAAAAAAGATTGTGAACTGCTGGAAACTCTCTTTGAGACAATCAGCAACTAATTTACCTTTTGGTAAAAAGTTCAACGACTATCCTTTATGGAGTAGTAATAACGAAGTATAATCTACCTAACCTCATAAGAGTATGGTAAAGATATAGTCTAGTCCTTATGGTGACATAAGGTAGTAAACGAAAATCGATTATGGCTCAATTTTATTGGGCGTTGTTGATGAAGACCTAATAGCACTTCAACCAGTTTTAGCAACAGGTTTATATGGTACACCAAATGTAAAGCTTTCAATTTATAAAAATCGTCGAGGTAGATATAAAGGTATCTATCTTTGGTGCGTAGCAGATTTAGGCACTTGCCGCATTATTCCACAATTTGCTACAACATATAGCTATGAAATGATTGATATAGAAGATACTAAAATTTCAGTCGAAGATATGCCTTCGGCTTTTTAAAAAGGAGAAATATATATATATGGCAAGAAGTAAAGATTTTGGAAGCAAGAAAGCAATTCAAATTACTCCACCCGAAGTTAATAGTGGAACCGTAGAATATAAAATGTCTCGTCTTATGGCTGAAGAAATCCTACGAGGGAAAAAGGTTAATCCGCAAGAAGCTCTTTGCAAGTATGTAAACGAAAATATGGGACTGAAAGGATATTGCGTGAGAGTTCTTGTTGATTTATGATAAAGATGAAATACGAGAACAAATAACTCTTAACGATATTTTTTAGCTTTTAGAAGAGTTTGGAGGGGAACCGCAATATACTAATTTTGGTATTGTTAGCAAAACTATTTGCCATAATGAGCCAAACCCCTCTAACTCTAATAAATTATATTATTATACAGCTAATAATATGTTTTATTGTTTTACAGAATGTGGCTCTCTTGATATTTGGGCTTTAATTATTAAGGTCGCAAAAATTCAGTGGTCAAAAGAGTTTAATTTAAATGATGCTGTGCGTTGGGCAGCTAACCATTTTGGATTATCTGGCTCTGTTATTGAAGATGATGAATTAAAAACTCTTGATGATTGGAAAATTCTTGAAGAATACGAAAGAGTGCAAGAAGTTCATCCTGGAATAAAACAAGTAATTTTAAAAGAATATGATAGCTCCGTTCTTAAAAACTTTAATTATAAAGTTAAACTTGGTCCGTGGCTTGAAGACGGCATAAAGCCTTTCGTTCTTGAAAAAGCTGAAATTGGATATTATCCCGGAGGGGACCAAATAACGATTCCGCATTTTGATATTAATGGACGATTTATAGGGCTACGCGGACGTGCTATGAGTCAAGAAGAATGTGAACTTTATGGAAAATATCGTCCTTTAAAAATTAATGGTATTCTTTATACTCATCCTTTAGGAATGAATTTATATGGCTTAAATTGGAATAAAGATACCATTAAAAAAATTAAAAAAGCTATAATTGTTGAAGGAGAGAAATCTGTCCTTCTATATTCTTCTTACTTCGGGCAAGAAAATAATATTGCGGTAGCTTGCTGCGGCAGCAATATTTCTGCTTATTAGGTTGAAGAATTATTAAGCCTTGGAGTAGAAGAAATGATAATAGCTCTTGACCGACAATTTCAACAAATCGGGGATGAAGAGTTTAAAAAACTTAAAACTAATTTGTTGAAATTAAGACAACGCTATAAAAATTATATTAATATAAGTTTTATTTTTGATAAAAATATGATAACAGGATATAAAGATTCACCCCTCGATAAAGGACCTGAAATCTTTACAAAATTATTTAAAGAAAGGATAGTATTATGAAAGGCATAATTTGGGGAAATACGGAACAAATTGCAATAGATAAGCTTAATAAAATGGTAGAAGCATATCAAAGGTTAGGCTTTTCAGTTGTAAAGAAAACTAAGCTTGACTGTTCGTTTAGCAACGGGGATACTTGGAGAGCTTGTCGTTGCAGCGATAATGAAAGAGGTAGAAAGTGTAATATCTCTTATATTGATGAGGCCATTCCAAAAGATAAAGTTGAGACTATTATTTTACATTCTACAACTGCTTATCCCTATCAAGCCACTCATTATTACTATGATTAATTATGGAATATCAACTTATTAATGAATAGAATTATGATACATTGACGTAGATACTGATAAACAGAGGAATTAAGTTTGAAAATATTCATCATTATTTAAATACAACTGATGATGATATTCTTGACCCTTTACTTTTAGATAATTTGCGGCCAGCAGCACAAATGCTATTCACGCACATTAAGAATATGGATAAAACTTGCCTATTATTTGACGTAGATTTGGATGGGTATGCAAGTGGAAGTGCTTTGATAAATTATCTCTATAAACTTTTTCCTACTTTTATTAAAAATAAAGTAATGTATCAAACCAATGAGGGCAAAAAGCATGGAATTATTTTAGATACAATTCCAACAGATATTAAATTGCTTATAGTTCCAGATGCTGGCTCAAATGATATAGAGCAATGCAAAGTTTTAAAAGAAAAAGGAATTGATGTGTTAATTCTTGACCATCATGTATGCCAAGACGTTAATCCTTATGCTTGCGTTGTAAATAATCAAATGTGCAATTATCCAACTAAATCTTTGTGCGGGGCTGGCGTAGTTTATAAATTTTGTCAATATATTGATAATCTTTTAGAGGTTAATTATAGCGATAGTATTCTTGATTTAGTTGCTCTTGGTCTTATAGGCGATGTTATGGATATAAGAGATTTTGAAACTAAACGTTTAATAGATAAAGGTTTAGCCCATCCTCAAAATCCATTTTTTACTGCAATGATTGAAAAGCAAGCTTTTTCTCTTAAAGGTGAATTAACCCCAATTGGAATAGCTTTTTATATTATTCCTTTTGTAAATGCAGTAGTTCGTATGGGCACTAATAATGAAAAAATACTTGTATTTGAAAGTCTTTTAGATTTTAAAGGCAGCGAGATGATACCATCAACCAAAAGAGGAGCAAAAGGGGAGTCTGAAACTCGTGCAGAGCAAGCTTGCCGACTTGCTACAAATTTAAAGTCCCATTAGCAAAAAGATAGAGATAGTGCTCTTGAAATTATAGAAACTTTAATAAAAGAATAGAATTTACTTGACCATAAAGTTATTGCTATTAAACTTGATGAAGAGCATAGTATAAACCGCAATCTTACTGGTTTAATTGCTAATGTTATTATGGGTAAATATAAGCATCCAGTTCTTTTGTTAAATAAAACCATTGATGAATTAGGCATCGTGCGGTGGGAAGGCTCTGCTCGCAATGTAGGCAATACTAAATTTGAAGATTTTAGAGGTTTTATGGAAACAAGTGGATTAGTTGAATATGCTTAGGGACATGAGTCAGCTTTTGGCATAGGTATTTTAGATGAAAAATTTGATGAATTAATGCAGTATTGTGATATTCAATTAGCTTCCTATGATTTTTCATCTTGCTTTAAAGTTGACTTTATTTTTGAGGGAACTTATTTAAAGCCCGAAGAAATATTAAATATTGCTAATTTGAATCATCTCTGGGGCACTAATATTGAAGAACCTTATATTGCTATTGAAAATATAAAGGTATCTAATAATGTAACTCTTATGTCACCCGATAAAAATCCAACAATGAAAATTACTTTACCAAATGGAATTAGCTTGATTAAATTTAAATCTTCTGCGGAAGAAGTAAATAAGTTAAAAAGCGATAATGGATTAACTAATAAAATTACAGTAGTAGGACGATGTGCTTCTAATACTTGGAATAGCATTACAACAGCTTAGATTATGATTGAAGATTATGAAATAGAAGGGCAAATGTATGATTTTTAAGAGGAATTAAGCTTATCGGGCCAAAAGCAGTAGTAAAATCCGTAATCTCAAACTAAAAAGCGTTTTAGTAATTTTTAGAGTAAAAAGACAAGATTGACTTTTCACTAATTTTTTGGTATAATAGTATAAAAGAAGGTGAAAAAGCCTTATGAATAGATATACGTGCCCAGCTTGCGGAAGATGGCTTGCTGGGCAAGAAAATGGATGTAATTATTGTTGTAATTGCGGAAATGCAATGAAATTTTGGAATAAAGAACAAAAAGAACATTTTTTAAAAGAACAAGAATTATTTATAAAAATATTTAAAATTAGCGAAAAGGAAATAGATAATGAATAAATATTTTAGAAACAGAGACGGAAAAACTTTTTCAACTGTTCCTTTAAAAGAAAATTTATTTTAGACTGATTTAACTATCATTATACCTTTATTAAAGAAGATTGATTATCCTTTTATTGCCAAGCTTTGGTATGAAATTAAGAAAGAAAGTACCATTCCCTTAATAAATTATTGTTCTAAAATAAGACGTAGCAGTTTTTGTGGAGATAATTTTAGCAATAGTATAAAACTTAATAATAAAGATATTTGGCTAGAACAGCTTAAAATTGAATTAAAAGACCATAAAGAAATTTTAGATTTAGTTTATAGAGAGGAGGAAGTAGAGCTTTGATACTTACAGCTAAGTAGCAAGAAGGTTTGAAAATTTCAGTAACCAGATACAAGAATAAAGAAAAATATACTTGTATCGCTGGTTACGCTTGAGGGTTGGAACAGGAAAGTCAACTTTAGTAAGATTTATTATTGCGGCACTTGGCTTTAATGATAAAGAAGTAGCATATGTTGCATTTACGGGAAAGGCTTCCCAAGTTTTAGCTCAAAAAGGTTGTCCAAATGCTACAACCGCACATAAACTTCTTTATTATTCTCGACAACGGAAAGATGGAAGTTTTGCTTTTACTCCACGAAAAAGTTTTGAGAACAAAAGTCTAAAACTAATAGTTGTTGATGAAGTTTCAATGTTACCTAATACTATGTGGGAACTACTTCTTTCTCATAATATATATGTCATTGCTTTGGGGGACCCAGGTTAGCTCAGCCCAATCAATCCACTAGAAGACAATCATATTTTGGAACATCCACACGTTTTTCTTGATGAAATTATGCGGCAAGCGTTGGATAGCGGTATAATTAGATTAAGTATGCTAATTAGAGAAGGTAAATCAATAGATAATTTTAAAAGCGATGATGCTTTAGTTTTATCAAAAAATAAGCTTAACACAGGTATGCTCCAATGGGCTGATTAGATATTGTGTGCAACAAATGCTACTCGATTTACTATTAATAAAGAATGCCGGCAATTACGAGGATTTACAAAACCAGTAGAAGAGAATGAAAAAGTAATTATACTTTCAAATAATTGGTCTACAGTTGCAGAAAATACTGGCAATGCTTTGACAAATGGTTGTACAGGAATTTTAACAAATGTTTTTGAACAAAATTGGTATTATCCTTCTTTTTTTGAAGTTAAAAATAATAGATTACCTATTTTAAGTGCCAATTTTACCACTTTTGAATACGATAATTTTGGTTTATTAGATTTCGATAAACAACTTCTTACTACTGGAAATAAATATTTAACTCCTATCCAAGAATATAAAATTAGAAAATCTAAAAAATTTGCTGGTTTAATTCCTTATGAATTGGCTTATGGATATGCCATTACAGTATGGAAAGCTCAGGGCAGCTCTTGGCCAAAAGTTCTTGCAATGGAAGAAAACTTTCCAAAAAACAGAGAAGAACATAAGAAATTTTTATATACAGCTATAACACGAGCCGAACAAAAAATTGTATTAGTTAGGAGTTAATATATTGTGTATAATATAGAAGAACTTAAGAAACAGTATCCTCCCTATTCCGGTAAAAGTAGTAAAAATTTTATAGATTTAACAGGTAGAAAGTTTGGTAATTTACTTGTTTTATACAGAACTTTGGATAAAATAACTACCGGTGGAAATAAAAAAATTCAATGGGTTTGTGAATGCCAGTGTGAAAATCATACTATTGTAGTAAAATCAGGAACTGGCTTGCGAAATGGGTCTATTGTTGGATGCGGATGCACAAAAGGCAATCGAACAAAAGAGGTGCTGCCAGGGACTAAATTTGGTAATTGGGAAGTTATTAAGAGAGTCCCAAATCATAAAAATAATCAAGTATATTATTAGTGTAAATGTACTAAATGTAATTCTACAATACAAGAAGTTTCTTTCTCACATTTGAAAAATGGAAGAAGCACTTCCTGCGTAAATTGTAGAACTAAAAAAATGACTTCTAAAACAATTAAAGATGAAACTGGTAAAGATTATGGCTTTTTGCATGTGGAGCGAATAGCTTCTATAGAAGAACGACCTCGTTAGGATAGAGGAGTTTATTGGAATTGTACTTGTCTAAAATGCGGTAGAAAAAATGTAATTGTTTTAGGAGATTATTTGCGAAATGGTGATACTAAAAGTTGTGGCTGTATAATTAGTTATAATGAAAATAAAATTAAAAAATTATTAGACAAAGCCAATATCAATTATACAACTCAAAAGAAATTCAATGGATTAAGTTCTACTGGAAGAAAATGCGATGAATTAATGTTTGATTTTGCGATTTACAAAAATGATATTTTGCAATATCTTATAGAATATGATGGAAGTTAGCATTTTTATTATACAAATACCGGATGGAATATCAAAGAAAATTTTGAAAAAACAAGAAAAAATGATTTGATGAAAAATTAGTATTGTTTTAATAATAATATCCCATTAATTCGTATTCCGTATGATATGGAATATGAATTAAGTGATTTAAATCTTGAAACAACAAGATTTTTAATAACGCCAAAAATGAGTTTGAATATTATTCCAAAAGGAAATAAGGTGATATATTGAAGAAATACGTTTATTATTGGTATCATCATATGATGCCAGAAGAAGAAAGAAAGAAAATTGAAGAAACAATCAAAGATAAGGATTTTCATCAATTTTGTTATTATTATCGCAAATGGACTTCTTATGGTATTAAAAATGGATATTATGATAAAGAATTTGATTGTTTTATTCCTATTATTTATTTGCCTGATACAATTAGTATTTTTGAAGGTGATGAATTGATAGATTGCGCCAGCATATTAGAAAAGAAAAACTTTTTAAAAGTTGATTATGAAGAAAGTGAATGCGGATGACGTTAAAATATCCAGGTTCTTTGCATAATCATACAGAGTATAGTAATTTACGTCTTCGAGATAGTATAAATCGTATTGAAGATTTAGTTTCTTATGCCATAGAATTAGGCCAAGAAGTTATTGCAATTACAGAGCATGAAACAGTTGCAAATGCAATAAAAGTAGAAAAATATTATGAAAAAATTAAAAAAGATCATCCTGATTTTAAAATTATTTTAGGAAATGAAATTTACCTTTGTCGAAATGATTTAACAAGCGAAAATTTTGAAAGAGGCATTGATAAGTATTATCATTTTATTTTACTTGCAAAAGATGCCATAGGACATCAACAAATAAGAGAATTATCAACTAGAGCTTGGATGCGGTCTTGGATGTCAGGCAAAATGCGTAGAGTTCCAACTTATTATAGTGATATAGAAGAAGTAATAGGAACAAATCCTGGACACGTAATAGGAAGTACTGCTTGCTTAGGTTCTTTTATTGATAATAAAATACTACAATGGTATAATGATGATAAAAATGAAGAATTGTATGAAAAAATAAAACTTTGGTGCTTAAAAATGTTAAAACTTTTTGGACAAGATAATTTTTATTTAGAAATGCAACCTTCGGCCAATAAAGACCAATTAATTGTTAATGAAACTTTATATCAACTTTCAAAAGAATTAAATATTCCTTTTATTATAACAACTGATAGTCATTATTGCAAAAAAGCAGATGCCCCAATTCATAAAGCTTTTCTTAATTCTCAGGATGGCGAACGAGAAGTAGATACCTTTTATGCTACAACTTATCTTATGGGAACAGAAGAACTAGAAAGTTATATGAATAATTTTAGCAAAGAGGTTTTTATTGAAGCTTATGAAAATATTCATAAGATTAAAAAAAATTGTCAAGATTATTCATTAAAAAAATCTTTAAAAATCCCTTCTCTAAAATGGAAAGACTCTAAAACAAAAATTATTGACCCTATTTGGTTTGAAAGAATACCTTATTTTAAAACCTTTGAGCAATCTACTTTTGAGGGAGATAAGTTACTAATAAGATTAATAATTGATAAAATTAATAGTGATTTTAGACTTCAAAATCAAGAAACCTATGATGAGACTAATGACAATCTTAGAATTACTTGGATTTCCTCGGAGGTTAATAAAGCACATTGGAGTGCATATTTTTTAAATCTTCAAAATATTATTGATGTTTGTTGGCGTTCTGGTACAATTGTTATGCCAGGTCGTGGTTCTGGTGTAGGATTTTTATTACTTTATTTGTTAGATATTACGCAAATTAATCCTATGTGGGAAACTACTAAAACTTTTAGTTGGAGATTTTTAAATCCAAATCGTGTTTCTGTTCTCGATGTTGATACTGATATTGAAGGCGGTCGCAGAGCACAGGTTCTACAAGGTTTAAGAGATTATTATGGAGAAGATAAAATCGCTAATGTTGTAACATTTGGAACTGAAAAAAGTAAAAGTGCTATTCAAAGCGCAGCTAGAGGTCTTGAAATAGATAATGATATTGCTCTTTATATATCTTCTTTAATTCCAGCAGATAGAGGAATAATCAGAACTTTAAAACAGTGCTATTATGGCGATGAAGAAAATGATTTTAAGCCTATTCCTTCATTTGTTCAAGAAATGAATAACTATCCTGACCTCTGGGAAGTTGCTCAAAAAATAGAAGGATTAGTTTGTCGTGTGGGTGAACATGCTGGGGGAATAATTTTTGTTGATGAACCTTTTGTAAATTCAACTGCTTTAATGAAAGTTCCAAACGGTGATATAGTTACTCAATTTGATCTTCACGATTGTGAAGATGTAAGTCAATTTTAGGCTTGTAAATATTTAATTATTTATCAGTAATGTTATATAGGCTGAGATTTTCTCATAAGTAAAAAATACCTATATAGCACCGGGGAAACCTAAAATTTAAAAATTATGGCAATCCCGGACAAAATAGATTAAAGTAGCTCTTTGGAAATTCATATTTTATGAAGAGGATAATAAAATTTGATTTACAAGGAGAGAAAAAATATGTATGTATATTTAATTACCAATAAAATTAATAACAAAAAATATGTTGGAATAACGAATAATTATAAAAAACGTTGGGGAAATGAGTGTTCTTATCCAACAGACCCCGCAAATAGACAAATGATTTAGGACGCAATTCATAAATATGGTAAAAATAATTTTTCTTTTGAAATTTTATATACTGGATTAACCATCGAGGAAGCTTGTCAAAAAGAAGAAGAATTAATTGCTAAATATCATACTTGGATAAAAGATAAATAGTGTTGGGGCTATAATGTGGATAAAGGCGGAAGATATCATCCTTGTCCCAATCCCCAAAATGGTAAAAAAAATAATATGGCTAAGATTACAGATAAATAGGCTTAGTATATATTAGATAACAGAGATAAACCTTTATATGTCCTTTATGAAGATTTTAATACTATTATTTGTTATGAAGAATTTAAACAAATTTACCATGGTAAAAAATTCAAACATCTAACTACAACAACACAGATTTATCCTTATAATTTTGAATTTAGTTGTTAGTTTACACGATCCCCTTTAGATTATGGAGATATAGTTTTTCTAAGATAGGAATATCAAAAAGGTACTTATTGGAAAGATGTATATAAATTATATAAAGATTTATATCCTAATGAATGGACTTTTTGGAATATCTATTATGGCAATTATTTTAAATTAGTAATGCCAGAAGTTTTTACTGAAGAAAATAAAAGAAAACATTCTGGATTGGGTAAATCTGGTGAAAAAAATGGCCGAGCTAAACTTACTGAAAATGATGTAAAAACCATAAGAAAATTACATCAAGATGGAAAAACTAATACTGAGATTTATGCTCTATATCCTCAAGTTACTCATACTAATATTAGAGCAATAATAAATAATAAAATTTGGAAAAATATACTTTAATCTTTATGTTTATCGACTATCCTGGGTTAGACCAGGAGTAAGGATACTATTGATACGTATCTTGAAATGGTATTTTTATTATAAAAATAATAAATAAGAGATAGTCAGTATTACTGGAAACAGTAAAAATTACGCTAATCAAAATAGATATGCTTAGCATAGAAGCTGCCGATAAAATACACAACTGTCTTGACCTGCTTTGTGAATATGGATATATTGAAAAGAAATCAACTTTAAAAGAGACATACGAAAGCGTTATTGGTATTTATAATTTGGAACGTAAAGATAAAAAAATGTGGGGAATGGTATGGAATCACAAAATACAATCTTTATTCCAAATGGAAAAACAAAGTGGCATTCAAGGTATAGCATTAACTCATCCAGAAAGTGTTGATGATTTAGCTGTTCTAAATTCAGTTATTCGTCTTATGGCGCAAGAAAAAGATGCCGAACAACCTTTAAATAAGTATGCTCGTTTTAAAAATAACATTTCTTTATGGTATAGAGAAATGGATAAATATAGTTTAACAAAAGAAGAACAAAAACTTCTTGAGCCAATAGTAAAGCAGTCTTATGGCATATGTGAATCCCAAGAAAAATTTATGCAACTTGTTCAATTACCTGAATGTGGGGGATTTGATTTAACTTGGGCCGATAAATTGAGAAAATCAATAGCTAAATTTTTGGCGTTTTAAAAAGAAATTTTTAAAATTATTATTGGGCAAAATCGGTGAAGGCTAAATAAAGAATTTTTATAATTAACGACAGATAGAATATGAAAGGTCGTTGAATATGAAAAAAATAGTAAGTGAAGAAGAAAAAAATATATGGAAACAAAGATACCTAAACGGTGAAACAGCAAGAAATATTGCTAAAGATTTCCCTTAGTATAACGAAACTACAATAAGTAGACATATTAAAAAGATGGGAATATCCAGAGGAAAAGGCAAAATTGCTGAATATAAAGATTTAGAAGAAATTATTATTTAGGAATATCAAGACGATAAAATGGCAACTTGTTCATCATTATCTTTGAAATATAAGATTAATGATAGAACAATTTCTAAATGGTTAAAAAATCATAATATTCCAATAAAGCAGAATAGTGGTTATATTTCTAAAGCAGATTAGAATTATTTTAAAATAATAGATACTCCAAGCAAAGCTTATCTATTAGGTTTTATTACAGCAGATGGCACTGTAACTGGAAAAGTAAAAGAAAAACCAACTTCTTGTAGTATTGAAGTTTAGGAAAAAGATAAAAATATAATACTATTTGCTCAAAAAGAAATTAATCCTTTTGCTACTATTACTAATTGCCATTATAAAGGGAAAAATAATTTAAGAATAAGTTTTAATGGAGTTTAGCTATGTTCTTATTTAGAACGATATGGAATAGTTTAGAATAAAAGTAAAACTATAAAAGAAGTTCCCTATGATTTAATCCCTAAAGAATTATTGTGTTTTTATTTTAGAGGATTAATTGATGGAGATGGTTGTATAGGAAAAAGAGGACAAGTTTCTATTTATTCGGGAAGTAAAGATTTTTTAATTTCAGTTTAGACCATTTTATGCAATGAACTTGGCTTAAAAAAATTAAAAATTTATTAGGGAACAGCATATTTTCTTACTTGGACAAGTAAAGAAGATAGAGAAAAACTTTTTAATTTTTTATATAAAGATAATTTAAATATGACTTACTATTATGAAAGAAAATACAATCGTTTATATAATTCTTTATATGCTAATACCGAGGTAACTTCTTAGATTACGCAAGGCTAAGAAGCACCGTAGAGCGTAGATAGTGAATAAATATAATCTATCCAAGAGTGTCCGACATCTTAATCTTATAAAGAAAGATGAAAATGTACGCCGAACTTATAAGAAATTATAAGAATTATTGGATAAAAAGCCAATAAGATAACATATTGAAAAAAAACCCCAAAGGTTTCCTTGAATTACAAGAAGAATTCTTTAAAAATGCACAAGAAAAGCATTTAAGTAAAAATCTTTGCTATTATGTCTGGAATGTTCTTGTTTCAACAAGTAAAGGTTACGGGTTTAATGCTTCGCATACCCTTGCTTATTCCTTGGTTGGACTTCAAGAAATGAACTTGGGATATCGTTTTCCTATTATCTTTTGGAATACAGCCTGTTTAATTACTGACAGCGGCGGTATTGGTGAAATAGAGGGAAAAAATAATAATTATAATAAAATTGCTATAGCCATTAGTAAAATGAAACAAACCGGCGTTGAAGTTTATTTGCCAGATATTAACAAGTCTGAGTACACCTTTACTCCTAATGTAGAAGAAAATAAAATTTATTTTGGATTTAGAGGTATGCTTAATGTTGGTGATGATTTCATTAAAGATATTATTGCCAATCGTCCCTATTCCTCTCCCAAAGATTTTTTAAATAAAGTTCATCCAAAAAAACAATCAATGATTTCTCTTATTAAGGGTGGAGCTTTTGATAATATGGAAAACCGCAAGTTTGTTATGGCTTGGTATATCTGGGAAACTTGTGATAAAAAAGCTCGTCTTACTCTCCAAAATATGGGAAGTTTAATGAAATATAATTTTATACCTGATAATTGCGGGCTTGCTAAAAGAGTTTATGAGTTTAACAGATATTTAAAAGCTGTCTGTAAAGTAAATGATGAATGGTATAAACTTGATGAACGAGCTATTAACTTTATCATTGAACTTGGACAAGAAAATTTAATCGAAAATGGAATGCTAAATGCTAAAATTTGGGATAAAAAAGTTTATCAAAAGCATATGGATACTATTAGAGAATGGCTGGCCGCAAATAAAGATGAAGTCCTTCAATCTTTAAATCAAAAGATTTTTATGGATGATTGGAAAAAATATGCTTCTGGTACAATTTCAGCTTGGGAAATGGAAGCTCTTTGTTTTTATTATCATGAGCATGAATTAAAAAATGTAAATAACATTAAATATGGTTTTGTCGATTTTTTAAAACAACCAGAAGAACCAGTGGTAGAAAATGTAAAATACTGGGGTAATAAAGAAATTAAGTATTTTAAGCTTGTCCGCATTTGCGGGACTTGCATTGCAAAAGATAAGACCAAAGGTTATGTAACTTTATTGACTTCTACTGGCGTTGTGAATGTAAAAATGTCAAAAGAATTTTTTGCTATGTTTGACCGTCAAATTTCTCAAAGACAACCTGATGGAACTAAAAAGATTGTAGAAAAATCTTGGTTCAATCGAGGCAGTATGATTGCGGTCTTGGGCGTTCGCTCAGGTGATGATTTTATTATCAAGAAATATCAAAATACACCAGGAGCAAGGCTTTATAAAATTAAAGAAATTATGCCCAATGGCGATTTAGTTTTAACTGATAAACGAGAGCAAGGAGATATAGAGGAAGATGAAGATGAATTGTACTAAATATGATATAATTGCAATAATTGGTAAAAGTGCCAGTGGAAAAGATAGTATTATAAAAGAAATAGCTAAACAATGTAATAAAGAAGTAGCTCTTATTCAATAGACCACTACTCGTCCTCGTAGAGAAAATGAAGATGAAAATGCTTATCATTTTGTCTCTTTGGAAGAATTTCAATCTAATAAAGATATTATTGCAAAAACTCAATTTAGAGAATGGTTTTACGGAACAGATTTAAAAGATTTGGCAATAGATAAATGGAATATTGGGGTTTTTACCCCATCTTCCATAGGACAATTGCAAAATGATGAACGAATCAATAATCTTATAATTTTTTATATTCAAGCTGATGATAGGGTTAGACTGGAACGAAGCTTAGCACGAGAACCGCAAGGTGATGTAATAGAAATGTGCCGTAGAATGCTTGCTGATGATAAAGATTTTAAAGAAATTACTTTTGATTATTATCCAATTTTAAATAATCAAAAAGATGATTTTAAAAAAGCAATAGGTTATATTTGGAGAAAAATAATTTTACCATTTATGAAGCATTAGAATATCTTGTAAATGAATAGAGGGCAGCAGATGGTTTATTAGGGAAGTAAAACTCAAATAGCTCAATGGCTAATACCAGTTCTTCAAAATATTATAGATGAAAATAATATAACTTTTTATTGGGAACCGTTTGTGGGTGGAGCAAATGTTATTGATAAAATTAAATGTGAAAATCGATTAGGCAGTGATAAATCAACCTCTTTAATTGCTCTCTTAGAAAAAGCAAGAGATAATATAGAAGAGTTGCCAAAAGATTGTTCACGTGAAGATTTTACAAAAGCAAGAGAAATTTATAGAGGAAAAAGCCAAGAGCAAATGGAGCCTTGGAGAATTGGAGCATATCAATACTTAGCATCTTTTGGAGCAAGAGGCTTTGCGGGAGGATATGCCCCTGATAAAAATGGTAGACATTATTATACAGAAAGATTGAATAATTTAAAAGAACAAGCTCCATTTTTAAAAGGCATTAGCTTTAAAGCTTGTGATTATAAAGATTTTATTCCTCCTTTTAGAAGTCTAATTTACTGCGATATTCCATATTTTGGAACCAAAGAATATGGCTATGCTAATGAAGCTAAGTTTGATTACAACTTTTATTGGGATTGGGTAAAAGAATAGTCAAAGAATAATTATGTTATATGTAGCGAAGAAAATTTTCCAGATGATTTTATTATTTTAAAGGCAACTTCAAAAACTCGTACTTTAAAGACTAATAATGATAAAATTGGTAAAGAAAAATTAGGGGTTTGGAAAAATGGTTTATTGGGCAAAATAAATGAAAGTAATTAAATAAACTCCCATAAAGTTTATGGGAGTTTATTTCCCTACTCAAAATTAATTTATATAATTGAGGAGGATATTAATATTGATTAATATTTAGAAAAGAGACGGCAGAATAACTCCGTTTGATTAGAATAAAATTATTGACGCAGTTCTTGCTGCTTTTAAAGAAGTAGATGGGGAACTGAGTGATTATGCTTACGTAAAAGCTGGTAATATCGCTGATTATGTTCAAGAGCAGTGTGAAAATATGCCAGATGGCAAAGTTTTGGATGTAGAAAGTATTTAGAATATTGTTGAGTAGGGGCTTATGTCAACAAAAAGAAAAGATGTGGCAAAAGCTTATATTCTTTATAGAGATAAACGTAATGCAGCAAGAGGCAATTTAACAGATAAAACTTTCCTTGATTTTTTAACTGGACAAAGTGATTATTGGAATACCGAAAATTCTAATAAAGATGCAAAAATTGTAACTACACAACGAGATTATATCGCTGGCATAGCAAGCACTGATATAGCAAGACGTTTTCTTCTCCCAAAAGATGTGTGTAACGCTCACGATTTAGGAATTATTCATTAGCATGATGTTGATTATATGGCTCAAAATGCTTTAACAAATTGTTGTTTAATTAATTTACATGATATGCTTTTAAATGGAACAGTAATTAGTGGAGTTAAAATTGATCCACAACGTCGTATTACAACTGCTTCAACAGTAGCTACTCAAATTATAACGGCAGTTGCAAGTAGCTAGTATGGCGGCTGCACAATTACTTTAACCCATTTAGCCCCTTTTGTAAGGATGAGTTACCAAGAAAACTATCAAAAAGGATTAAATTATTTTGATAATGATGAAGAAAAGGCTAAATTTTTTGCGGAAAAAGAAACTAAAATTAATATAAAAGATGCAGTTCAAACTTTTAATTATCAAATTAACAGTATGAGTACTACAAATGGGCAAGCACCTTTCTTATCTGTTTGTATGTATATTAGTGAAGACCCTGAATATGAAAAAGAAACCGCAATGTTAATTCAAGAATTTCTTGAGCAAAGAATTCAAGGAATGAAAAATAGCAAAGGGGTTTATATTACCATTGCTTTTCCTAAGTTGTTATATGTTCTTGATGAAAATAATATTTATCCAGACAGTGAATATTGGTATTTAACACAATTAGCAGCAAAATGTACAGCTAAACGTATGGTTCCTGATTACATTTCTGCTAAAAAGATGCGAGAATATAAAATTTCTATGGTCAGTAAAAAAGGTGACGTATACCCTTGCATGGGGTGCAGGTCGTTCTTAACCCCAGATAGAACTACTAAAAATTACGCTAAAGCATTGGATTATATTCCGGGAATTTCAAAATATTATGGAAGGTTTAATAATGGCGTGACTACTATTAATCTTCCAGACATAGCTTTTTCAAGTAAAAAAAATTTAAATAAATTTTGGAACTTAATGGAAGAAAGAACTGAACTCTGTCATAAAGGTTTATTAGCAAGAATTAAACGTCTTGAAAATGTAACTTCTGACGTAGCTCCTATACTTTGGCAAGATGGAGCTTTTGCTCGATTAGACAAAGGCGAAAAACTACACGACTTAATCCATCACGGATATTCTACTGCTTCTCTTGGATACGCTGGTCTTTATGAATGCGTAAAATATATGACTGGACAATCATTAAGCCAAGAGGAAGGCAAAGAATTCGGCTTAAAAGTTATGCAATTTTTAAATGATAAATGCGCTCAATGGAAAAGTGCAGAAGATATAGATTATTCTGTTTATGGTTCTCCCATTGAAAGTACAACTTATAAATTTGCCAAATGCTTAAAAAAACGTTTTGGCGATGATATTTTTATTAAACTTGATGGTCATGATAGAAGTTACATAACTAATAGTTATCATTTACCGGTATTTGAAAAAATTGATATTTTTTCAAAATTAAAAATAGAAAGTGAATTTCAAAAACTTTCACCAGGGGGAGCGATTAGTTATGGAGAGACAGCTAATCTGCAAAATAACATTGATGCAGTATTAACTGTTATTCAATTTATTTATGATAATATTATGTATGCCGAGCTAAATACAAAAAGTGATTATTGTCAAAAATGTGGCTATGATGGAGAAATTCTAATAGATGATAATATGAATTGGTATTGCCCTAATTGCGGAAATACTGATCAAAGAACAATGAATGTCGCACGGCGTACTTGTGGCTATGTCGGTAGTCATTTTTGGAACTATGGCCGCACGCAAGAAATAAAAGAACGTTATGTTCATTTAGGCGGGGACGAAGGCTAATGGGAAAATTTATAGATGAAACAAGCAATCAATATGGACGATTAACTGTTTTATATTTAGATAAAGAAAATAATAAACCTGATAAACGATGGATATGTAAATGTTCTTGCGGAACAATAAAAAGTATAAGCGGTTCTTAGCTAAGAGTAGGAAAAGTTAAAAGTTGTAGATGTTTATAGAAAAAAGAATGGCTAAATAAAACTTTTGGAGAATGGACAGTTATTTCTGAGAAAGGAGAAAAACCTAATATTGTCCTTTGTAAATGCTCTTGTGGAGAAATACGTTCTGTGTATAAAAGCCATTTGTCAAGAGGTTCAAGCACATCATGTGGAAATAATGTTAAACATCAAAAAATTATAAAAGATAACTTAACTGGTAAAAAATTTAATCATTTACTTGTTTTAGGTCGAGATTGGAATGCCAAAGATAAAAGTCCTAGATGGATTTGCCAATGTGACTGTGGAAATATTAAATCGATTTTAGGAAACCATTTAAAAAGACAAAAAATACAAAGCTGTGGATGTATTATTTATTCTATTGGCGAATATAATATATTAAAGATACTAAAAGCTAATAATATACCATATATAAAAGAATATCATCCAGAAGATTTAGATAGAAAACTCCGTTTTGATTTTTATATTTCTACAGAGAAGCCCTATTTTATTGAATTTGATGGAAAATAGCATTATAGTGCTTATACCACTTGGAGCACAACACTTTTAGAATTTGAAGATCTTCAGCACAGAGATTAGATAAAAAATACTTATTGTTTAGAACATAACATTCCTCTTATTAGAATTCCTTATACTTTAAGAGACAAAATGACTATTAATGATTTATAGGTTGAAACTTCTAAATTTTTAATCACAAAAGGGGATGATTAATATACGCTACTCTACTTTAAAAAAGAATGATATAGTTAATGGAGAAAATGTTTGTGTTTCTTTTTGGGTTTAGGGTTGCTCTTAAATCTTTGCATTGCCCTGGCTGTCAAAATTTTTCAATTTGGGATTTTGATGGCGGTAAAGAATTTACACCACAAGTAATGACTGAAATTTTACAAGCTATTTCAGCTAATGGAATAACTCGTAATTTTAGTGTTTTGGGTGGAGAACCTTTATGTGATGAAAATATTTTCTTAACTACTTTGGTCATTCAAGAAGTAAGAAAAGCATATCCTAATATTAACATTTATTTATGGACTGGATATACTTATGAAGATTTAATCAAAAGAAATAACCCTCATTTAACATATATTTTAAATAGCATAAATTATTTGATTGATGGGCCTTTTATCTTAGCAGAAAGAGATATTACTCTTAAATTAAGAGGCTCCCGCAATCAAAGAATTTTGAAAAAAGAAGGCAATCAATTTTTGCCAATAGAAAGTTGATATTCAAAAAATATTTTGATATAATAAAGGAGAATTAAGGAATGGATTTATATTCTCTTAATAAACAATTAGTAAAACAATTACCTGACATAGAAGATTTTACAAATAGTATTCAAACCATTAATGATTTTACTAGAAAAAATAGTAATAAACATTATATGTTACTTTGTCGAGATATTTCTTATTATACAATCTTTGAACGCCTTTTAGGACTAACTGAAACTATTGGCGAAGCTGTAATTACTTGCTTAAAGAATATTGGGCCTTCAATTAAATCTATTGAAGAAGTAACAGGTGCTATTGAATGCTGGGTAACTCCAAAAGATAAGGAAGAACCTCTTGCCGTTATGCTTTTTCCTTATGATGCAGGTGTATATCAAGTGGGAGTGTAAAATATGAAAACTCTTGTTTGTTATTTAAATATGTTTGAGTTTAATTAGAAACTCTATTTATTTGATAATAATAATTATGAATTAATTGATGAAATGCCAATAGAAGATTTAATAGCTAGAACTACATTTAATTGTGAAAAAAATAGCATAAATCATATACATCTTTTTGGTGATGAAAATTTTTTAGACCCTTATGTTAAAGAGTTAGTAAAATATGGAAAAACTTATTATAATTTAGATGATTTAATTGTGGAGGTAAATTAATGGAAAGACTTTTAAAAGTTGTTGAAACTTATAGAGCGGATACAGAAGAGGAAGTAAAGACTCTTATTAATGATGCTAAGGCTGACAGTTCTTTTGAACTTGCTAAGTATAGTAGTGAATTTAAAGAAAAAAAGAGTAAAGGCGATGTAATCGATAGCGCCTTCCAAGTTGTTTTAACTAAAAATTATTCTTCTCTTTGGGAGGAATGATTATGAAAGACTGTAAGTTTGAATTTATTGATTAGTATAAAGATGTTGGTTTAACTTTACCTTGCCGCAAAACTGCTGGGGCTGCTGGATATGACTTCGTTTGTGCCGAAGATACAGTAATTCCATCATTAACCAATATGACCAAAGATGTCCTCGATAACATTAATGTAAATATTCAAAGTGATGAGTATATTAATTTGGCTACTATGACTGAATTAACTAAGCAGTCTGGTTTTAGACCAACTCTTGTTCCCACAGGAGTAAAATGTAAAATCCCTGATGGATATTTCCTTCAATTATGCGTGCGAAGCTCTACTCCACTTAAAGCTTGGCTTATGTTGGGTAATGGAATTGGCGCAATTGATCAAGATTACTATGGGAATAGTAGTAATGATGGGCATATCTTTTTTCAAATTTATAATTTATCTCCATTTAATATACAAATTAAGAAAGGTGAAATCATAGGTCAAGGCATCTTACTTCCTTATGAGACAACGGAAGATGATGTTCCTGGTGGTGTGCGGTCAGGCGGTTTTGGTTCAACCTCTAATTGATAATTCTTGCTTTTGATTAGGCAAGTCGAACTTCTGGATATAGTGTTTTTTAGGATTAGGAGTTAATCGCACATGGAACTTTTTCTTTTACGGATGATAATATTGGCATTCGTCTTGTAAAAATAAGAAATAAAGTTTTAGAATTAATTAATTAGTTTCATCCTGATAAAGTTATTTATGAAGATATATAGTTGCAACAAAGCACTAATAATGTTTCTACATATAAAGTTTTAGCCGAAGTCTTCGGTATTATACACGAATTAACAGAAGAATTAAATATAGAGAATAAAGCCTGCTTATCAGGCACTTGGCGCAAAGGCTTAGGCATTGTGGGCCGATAGCGAGCCGAATAGAAGAAGAATGCTTAGCGTTGGGTTAAAGACCGATATAATTTAAAAGTTTCGGAGGATAATGCTGATGCCATTTGTATAGGTGCATATTCTGCGGGAATACGATGTGCTAAGCAAGAAAAAATTTAGCCCTTTGACTGGGCGGATTAAAACAATCTCCCATTTCCTTTTTTTAAATCTTATGGAAGGTTTTATAGAAAGGAGATAATACCTATGGGAGAACTTCTCGCTGATTGGGGAACTCAAATTGTCCTTTCTTTGGTGATTGCTATTCTTACCCACTTCTTAAATAAAAATATAAAAGCTCGTGAAGAGCAAGATAAACGCTTTCAAGAACTTTTACAAGCAGAGCAAGCCACAAATATGCAAGAAGAAATAGAAGTTTAGTTAGACCCAATTTATAAAGAATTAGAAGATATTCGCAAACGAATACTCTCCTTATAGGACAAAGAAATTGAAGATCATAAAGAGTCTTATGAAAACTTTCAATTAATACTTGCTTCATATAAATATCGCTTAACTTAGCTATGTAAAGAATTGCTTAGCCAAGGATTTATGTATCAATATTAGTATGATAATTTAAATGAATTTTATACTATATATCATAAAATGGGCGGTAACGGATAGACAAAAGATTATTATGATAAAGTTTGTAATGAACTCAAAATAAAACCCAATCCAAATGAATAAAAAATGAGGCCACTCATTTAAAGTGGCCTCATTTAAGTTTTTTATATGCTTTCTAAGTTGTTTTAATTATTTTAAATCCATATTTGCGGAATATTTCCGCTACCATTTCTTCCTCTCTTGGAGGTAATAGAATATTATTACTATATAAGTAAGCATGAGTTATTTCATGACATAATACTTGTTTAAGCTTTTTTCCTTTTAACTTATTACAAATATATATAGTATGTTCAATTCTATCGCAACAACCTAGTACGGGATGGCCTTCGGGAGTAAAAAGATAAGGGTTAGATGGAGGTACTTTAAATACCTTCCATCTAACCCCATTTATTAAAATCACTTCATCTATCCAACTTTGGTTGCCAATGCAGAAATTTTCTTTTCAAGATATGCTTTTTCCTCACTTGAAGCATCTTGAATCATATCTACTATATCAGTAGATAATTCCTGCATATATTTTTCAAGTTCCCGAAGCTAAACCGCTTTGTCTTTGTGCATCTCTTTGGCTTCCATATACATACGACGATTCTTATAACTATTTCCATTGTAATCGTCAGGTTCATCCCATAGGCTATCATCAAATATTTGTTGGTGATAGCCCATTTTTTTATTTTCGCTATCTTTTTCATTCATAGCTTCTGTAATAGTCGCATAATAAATAGCTTCTTCCAAATCCTTAATCATATCAATTACTTCACCAAGTTCTTCGGCATTTACGTTAGATAAATTATGCATTTGGCTTTCAGCAGCACAACATAAAGTTTCTTTCATTTGACATAATCTATTATACATAATAATTGCCTCCTTTAAGCAGTGCGAACCACTGTTAAGTTAGCATTTTCTACTAAAACTGCCACAGTAGAAGTATTTTCAACAGCAACAGTAATGCAACATCCACGAGGAACCTCAATAAAAGTATCTGCATGAACATTAAAAAAGTTCTCCACAGCAGCAGGAGTTACTATCATAGTAGTAGCGGGCACTGCTTCTCCTTGAATAGCAATCGCTAATTGAATAGCTCCAACTGTTCCACCTGTGGGGATGGCGATATTGCCGCCAAAAGTAACTCTATAACGAGCACGACATTGGTCAGTTAAACCTCTAAGAGTTACTAGACCACTATTGTTTCTATGGGTAATGCTATTATTTCCACAAATTACAGTATCGGTGAAATAGACATTCTGCCCAGCATTTACTGTTTGAACAGCATCAGCAATAATTTCCATAAACGATACCTCCATTTAATTAATAGTTACCACAGCCAGAATTACATCCACATCCATAAGACGCATTATAATACCACGGAGCATTTACCTAGTATGCAGGAATTGGACTTGGGCATAGCACATTTACTAAATAATTGTTTTGAGCTTGCTGAGAAGCAGCAAATTTCAAAGTTTGATTTTCATTCTGCAAGGTAGCAATCTTATCCTGAGTCAAGAAGTCCATAATAGAACGAATACCACAATTAGTATTATCAATAATATCACGGGCACTATCAGTAATAGCTCTGCGGGTGTCACAAGCTTGAGTAGCAAGATTGTAATTAGTGTCAGCGAAGCCTCTTTCAATAGCTCTACCCGTCTCACAGCAGCAACTAGAAATTTGATTAGCAATACTATTAAAGCCAGCCTAATTTTGATAGCCAAGAGTACAAATAGCATTATCAACACCGTGGAAACCATTCATAATAGAATTGTTAAGAGCATAAGTACTATCAGCTAAACCATAAGTCTATTGGTCTAACTTAGAAATCAATGTCTATTGGTCAACAGCCGCGCGCACATCAGCCTAAGTAGCACAAGGAACGCCATTACCTTCGCCAAAGCCGCCCCAACCTCCACGGCCCCAAATGAATAAAAACAGAAGAATAATCCACCATCCGCCATTTCCTCCAAATAAACCATCATTGTAGTCATTATTGCGAGTAACGGCAGCAACATCAGATAAACTATAGCCTTGAGTATTAAACATAAAAAATCCTCCTTAATTTATAATCCTAATGTTTTACGAAAATTGCTAAATTCTTGGTCAAAATCTACCCCTCTTTCTTTACACATATTACGTGCTATTTTTTCAATTTCAGCAGTTTGACCATTTTTAGCTAAATTTAGGAGATTAGCATTGAAGGGATTGTTTGCCTACGACTGTAAAAATGACATCATAAGCTATTGAGGGTTTTGCCCTTGCTTAATCATTTGAATTAACTACATTGGATTCATATATTTGCCTCCTTAAAACTTCAATAGTTCTTTACTTCCTTCCTCTTTTGGAGTAAGAGCTATCTTAATTTGTTCCAAAGCTTTTTCGAACTCTTCTCTTGTTACATAATTTGAAGGGACAGTATTATCTTGCTATACAGGAATAGGTTTTAATTCATACATATTAATTGTAGCAGTTCCGTCCATATTTATTTGTTTGGTGTAAATTTTTTTATTAGCTAAATCTGGAAAATAAAAGACAGAACCATCAAAGTCTATTGGGGTAGCTCTTGCTTCCTCTATTGAAGAAACCATTCGTCCTCTTAATTCAACTTGCGGCGCTATTTGCTAGGGTTGCTATGGCCGCATAAATGATGCTTGTTGTGGATAATAATTATAGTTTTGATTATACATATGAGAATTCTCCTTCTTTCTCAAAAAATTACCTTATCCTCTTCCCCTCACTATATATAAAAGTTATGGGAAGAATATGACATAAAATTGCCCAAAAAAATTAAGCCCCCTGACATTTTTAGTCAGGGGGCATTTTTTCTTTTATTTACTATTTTTAACCTATGCTTCAATTGCATTAGTTAAGAATGCATCTAAATCGCCATAAATATTCTTTAAATATTCTTTTGCTTCTTCGCTAAGAATATTCATAACAGCATCATAAGTCATTTGAAATGCTTTTTTTTGAGCTTCCGCATCAAATTTTCCTTGCTTTTTGAGTGCTTCTACATAAGTCTAATTTGTAGCTATCACGCAAGTACAAATTGTTTCAGTCAACATCTTAATATATTTAGTTGCTAAAACATTATCAGCATTGTCTGCAATTTGGTTACCCTTAGCCTTTAAAAACGCCACAAGATAACCCGTAAGCACACCTAAGAGAGGAATAATACATACTGAGAAAATTTCTTGTAATAATTTAATCCAATCCATATTTTATTCTCCTTCCAAATCTATCCAAAAGACATCAAAACCTTTATTTAATTTTGATAACTAAGCATATATATCTTCAACAACCGAAGGTTCTATTATAAAATTTTCACTGTCGTTATATAAATCCATACCATGAAGAACTCTACTATTTGACACCAAAGTATTTAAATTAAATTCATATTTTTTATCTTGATTTAATTTATAAAATCTTATAGAAAAAGTAACAATACCAGAATAAGCTGTTGCCTATCCTTCTATAACCCAAGGAAAAGCAATTTTTCCTTCAGCTTTAAAAGTTTCTACATCAATATAAGGAGGTAAATAAACGTAACCTCTCTATGCGGCTTTTGGATTAGCATTTTCATACTAGATAACAAGGGCTATATCTTCCCGAGCTAAATCTATACAATCAAAATATCTATCACATTTAAAATAAATAGTTTCAGCATTATGGTCATATTCAACACTTAAAAACTCAGGAGCCTATATTGTTCTACTATTTAAATCAATTTCATAAATAGGTTCTTCTTTTGGCAAGGGAATTATTTGATAAGTTCTGTTATAATCCTATATTTTGTATAATAATTCGTTATATTCTTCTGGGGAAGTAATCATAAACCTTCACCTGCCTTTATTACTCTTCAATAAAGATGGTAATAGGCTAAACGGAAGAGATAAACGAATCTCCATTATAAGAATTTGTAATTATAACTTCATATTTACCACCATTAGAAACTAAGCAGTCTTGATTAGAAGAGACATCATTATCACGGAAAGTCCATTTATAATGAACCTAATCACTATACTCAAGGTCATCATAAATTACTTTTACCATAGTTCCTTTGGTAACATAAATATTATCATCGCCAGGATTATGAAGTTCTCCATTAACTTCAAATTTAATATTCTTAATTTCACTTGCGGGCATAGTAACTCTAATAGCATCACTTAATGCAACAGCTTCATCATTATTTTTTGTATTAGTAGCTTGTAATTTATAATAACCAACTTGTTTTACATTTAAAGTATTACTGTTGGCTTCGGCAATATCGCTATATTCCCCATCATTACTGTCGCTACGCTTCCATTGATATTTAAAAGTTCCATTATCATCACTCTTAACTTCAATAGAAATATCAACACCGTTATTAATATCTCTAATAATGCCTGAGCGATTAGTGATAGTAAAAGTAGGCAATTTTGCAAAAGCAATTACCCAAGGAGTTTCACACTCCGTGCTTGCACTATTACCACGTCCAGCAAAATTAATTGCAATCAAATAATATTGACCAGACTTTTGTCCTTGACAAGTAGCAAATCTTTTAAATACAGAAGTGCCAGTAGGAACAGGGGAAGCTCCATTATAAATAACATAATTAGCTCCTTCAAGAGTATAATACTAATCTAAATCGCTTAAAACAGTTCCTTCTTCAAGTTTTTCATAGTTTGGTGTATCACTAATTTCTTCTTTTTTACCATCTCGATTAACATGCGTCCAAGAATAAGAAATAGTTCCTTTACTAGCTGGCTCGTCTTTAATAGTATTATCAAATTTAGCTCTGCCTTTAAATACCTGTCCAACTTCATATTCATCTTTTTGGGCAGGAGTAAATACATCAGTATCAAAAATTGGGTCTGCGGCGGGCGTATCGATGCCAATAGCTTTACTACTACGAAGATTATCATAAATCTATTTGTTTTTATCAATAATACTTTTTGAAATTGCATCTGGGTCAGCAATATCAAAATCTAAAGCAGAATTGATTTTAATAGTAGAGGTTAGCGTTCCAAAACTATATGTTAAAAAAGGATGCTATTTATCAGAAGTATCTCTTTCATAAAAACGCACTGCAAACTTTATATTGCCCGGTTCTTTGGTCATTTCTTGGGTAATAGGCCAACCAAAAACAACTTTACCAGGAGCATAGTTTAAAGTCTTGTTAATAGTAACAGATAATCCAGGGTCACCATTGGGGGCTTCCCATTGAACAAAAATTTCTTTATCATATAAATCAGTTATATCAAAATATCTATCAATAGAGAAATAAACAATTTCAGCTAATTCATCTCCCTAAACACCAACACCATTACGAGCAAAATCTGCGGGAATGGTAATTTTTCTTGAATTAGCATCTATCTCAAAAAGTCCTTCTTCTCTTGGAAGAATTAACCAATAAGGGTCTGCCTTTTTTGCTCCCTATTCAACAGCATCTTTGATATTTTTTAAATCTGTAAAGAAATCGTTAATATCCTATAATTGGTCATCACCAGTATATTTAAAGAAATCATTTATTTCTTCTAATAATTTGGCATAGTTCTAACGTATATCTTTTGTTATCATTATGCTATTCTTCCTTTCTTGAAATAAGAGGGAGATTTCTCTCCCTCTTTATATTTAAATTTTTTACTAAGTGAATATATTACTCTTGCCCATCAACTTCATACCAATTATCCAATTCCCTTTCAGGAATAACAATTGTTTGAACTTTTTTCTTTCCGTTGGTTAAAACTTTATTTTCATCCGCGATTAGCTAATATTTTTTAACACAAGGGACATTAGGTAAATAAACACCAGTAGTAATAGTACCATTATCGCCTAAATAAGTAAAAATTTCATTTTTAATCATATTAACTTTCTCCTTTTAAAACAGTAAAAGTAAAGTTATCAAGTGACTAACCAGATTTTATAAAATACTAATATAAATAATATTCTTCATCTACTATATCATCAAAATTTGAATATTTATTACTATAAATAATAAAGTTCTTTACGCCTTGGGTTGGTGCTATATCGTTTCCTGACCATCCGTAGTTTTGACTAAATAAATCTGAGCGACTACTTGTTCCCTAATTATTAAAATATTCATAAGATACCATAGATGGAGACTAAGGACTACCTAACTAAAAAGTCCAGCCTTTTGCAATTATCTAACTTATAAAAGCATATCTCCCTAAATATCTTAAACTACCAGGCAGTCTTAATGTTATATCTCCCGATGAGGATTTAAAAGCATTCTAAAAACCATAATCTCCAACATGATATAGATTTTCACTTAATCCCTAATTTAAACGACTATACAAGGCAGCATCTAAGAAGCACTAACAAAATCCTTGATATCCAACTTGTCTTATAGTATTAGGAGTAAAATCAAAATATTTCATAGTTGAATTTTTATAAAAAGCATCATTTGCAACGTATAATATATTACTTCCTGTTTTCTAACAGAAAATATGCGTAATTTTATGCTCTCTTGCTCCATCGGTATCACTAGCAAAGTTTGATGCTATTTCAATAACCTAACCAATAACAGTTTGGCCAGCACTATTAACATAAGTACCTTCATTTGGAAGTGTAATTTTCCCCTATAAGATTAAGCCAGTTTTTGGCTTAATAGAACAACCATAAACCGCAGAAGAATACGCTGGCTATGGAACTCTATCAGAGGAATTACTGAACCATGCTGTCTAAGTCATAAAACTAGAATCCTAATTCCAGCTAGTTTCTTTAAATTCAAACCATTCTGGATGCACAATATCTCTAATATCATCAACTTTTTTAAATACAGCATAAAAACTTCTATCACTAATAGAAATCATACTTTCTATATCCATAGTTTCAGTACTATTTTCAACTGTACTGTATCCAGTAAAATTATAAGCTTCATAAAGTCCCAAGTTGGTATCATCTTTATATGGAATTGTATTAGGCGTAGTAATCTTACTTCCATAAGGAACTTTAATATATACAGGAGTTGAATTATCTCCCTGATAGAAGGTCATAACATATTCATGAATTGTATAAATAGCGTAATATGTATAATCATATACACCTTCTGTAATTACTTCATCCCAAGAATCAGTATAAAGAGTTCCAGAGCCGTCTGAATTAGCACACCAACCTTTAAAATCGTAGTGCGTTCTCTACGGGTCATAAATTTCGATAGGACTATCAAATTTAGTTTTACCTTCATTATAAGACTATACAGAAATCTTCTATACAGAAGGCTTTGTGATATTAGCATCTTTAAATTTTACATATTTATAAGCCTTAGTTTCAGTGTCATAAGTTACGAACTTTGCGGAATAAGCCTTTGTTACATTCGCTAAGAAGAATGCTAATTTAGGATACTTATCTTGAAGTTCATAAATTAAACTTTCTTCAATAGGATCAGTATTCTTAATATATATAATACCAGAAATATAAGGCTTACTATTTTCTTCATTACTTGCGCTCTAAAAATGCTTTGCAGGGTTCTACAATTCAGTAAGAATACTAAAAGCATCATCATCAACTACATAAGTATCAGGCAAAGTACCCCAATAAAGCTCTCCATTAGCAACCAACTAAGTATAATTATCAGTGGAGCTATCAAAAAGAGTAAAACCATAGTGGCCATCATCTTTATAATAAGTTCTCTCACTGTCTTGCAATTCATCTGTGCCTACCAAAGTTAAAGGACACCAATTGGCTTCCTAAATAGTTACCTTGGCCGCAGAAGTACTATCTTTATACTTATTATAAAACTATTTTAATATTTCATAGCTACCAGTCTTTAAGCTATCACCACGAATATTTATAGTATTTAAATTAGATACATTATTTTTATCAAAAAATCCTTCAATATAAAGTCCTTGCTCTGTTAAAATTCCATTAGGGTTGCTAATTTCCTTAATTAAGTTAGAAAGTAAATTAGCTTCGATTAATTTTAATTCGCCAACCTAACTTGGCAAATAAAGAGTATTCAAAGCCACACCATCAGCAAAAGTAACATTAGTAACACCTTGGGTCCCAAGTCCTTTAAAACTTTCAAGTTTCTCTGATTTAGTTAAATCAAGAGTTTTTTCAGTAGAGAGATGAATGTTAGAAATATTCATTTCTTTGAGCAAAGGCATTGGTTGTAAGTCAATTTTATTTAAACCATAATTAAACCAAAGAGGCTTACCATTATTATCATTTCCAGCATCGTATCCTAATTGTAAACGAGTTAATTTATTAAAATTACCACTCATAGTAAATTCTGCCCAATAAAGATTATTTAAATCTCCTAAATCACGCATCTAATTCATACCATAAAGATAAATTAACTATTCGGGATAATTAGGACTTCTGCGGAAACCTTGCTCAATTTCACTAATTTTGAATCTCACTGTATTTAAACCATCATACTTACGAGATGGATAAGTAAAATCACCATCGCCACCAATAGTAACGTAAGAACTCCTAATAGGAGTTAAATCAACCCAATATTGAGCATCAAATTCATGAGTTTTTTCTCCAAATTCTTTATTATCTTTCCAATATGGGTCACTATCAGTTTCAATCCAATGGTCAGATAATTTTTTTTCTGTCATATCATTAGAAGCAATACGTCCATAAATAAGGTTTTTGCCACCACGAGCATAGTTACCTTGATTAAGCCAAGAATCAATATACTCTATGCGATTGGTTAAGAACTATTTACGAGATTGGCGTCTATCTCCTTGAAGAGCATAAAAATAGGTATCCTTGGAGTCATAAACCATTTCTCCATCGGCACCTTCTAAGTATCCAACTCCATTGGCAATAGCTTTTGGATTAGTAATAGTAATATATTTATAGTACATATCTAAGTTATCGACAACCAAGGGACGATAACCTTCACATGCTATATTATTGGTAACATCTGGATCAAAATTATACCATTTTTCAATGTTTTCAACAGATGTTAATGGAGGATTTTTAACTTTACCCCACCAAGCCGTAGCATCAACTTTGCTACCTCTTAACTATTGATATTTAGATAAAATATAAGAGCCTTTATAATAGGCATAAAAGTTATTCCATAAAATACTATCAGAGGTAGAGAAACTACTCTAATCAGTAACATCAATGTTAAATTCAAAAGAGGGTAAACCACTATTATTAATACCTAATTGAGTATCAACATCATAAAAAATAGGATACCAAATATAATCACCATTCTCTTCAAGAGGTCCCCAAGAAGCCATCATACAGTTTTTACCACGAGAATCATAGCATTCAAAGATTTCTGTCATAACAAAATAGGTTGCTAAATATTCAGGGTCAAAATGCTTATTTAACTCATTAGTAAATTTAGCTCTACGATATTCTTTTGTATCATATTTATAAGTCACACTACCATAAGTAACAGGACTTGCTTCATAATATGTAGCAAAATCACTTTCTTGTGGATTAGCTACTTTTATGACAGAACCAGTTTGCCCATCAGCATTAATAGTTTTTGTCCCATCATACAAATAATAAGTTTTATCGACGCTAAAAGGCTCACTTGCGGGAGCAACTAATAAATCTGCTGTGGTAGCTAGTTGTTCGTCACTTAATTGCTAGAACTCATAATAAGTAAGAGTAAAGTCATAAGCCCCAGTAGCAAGACTATAACGATCTTTATCCTAAACCGTTTCTTTGGTATAGAACTAACTAGGAATATAAACTTTTTCACCAGCCATACACACATGAGCATCTCTATATCGAGTTACACCGTCATCATCTTTATAAGCTTCATAATAGCTTGTACCTTCGATTGGTTCACTTTCAGTGGCTAAAACATAATCACCAGTTTCAGTATTTTGTGTATAAAATTTATTAGCTTCATAAGTCTACTTACCAAGTTTTACTTCATTATAAATACCTTGTGAAGGAACATTATCTATATTAGTACTCCAAACCCATTGACAAGCTTTTTCCCAATTAGCATAATATAATAATAAAACATCCGCAGCTTCACGTGCGTGCTTCCTATCTTCATCGGTAAGATTGGTTTTATCTTGAATAGCTGTCAAAGGATAAGCATCTTCCGCAAGACCTAAATCTTTACGGACTTCGACCATCATGCTGTTAAGTGTTTCCTGCGATTGATTAGAAAACTCATATAACTAATCTAAATAATCCTCTGCTTCGTGATATCTATATTCAAAACTATCGATAACCGAAGGAGCCATATTAGCATTGAATTCATTATCAACATTTGCGCTACGTTTAAAACTTAACTTAACTCTTTGCTCTGGGTCACGGAAAGAACAATAAGTTCTGCTATTGTTAGAGAACTCCCAACATTCAGCCACATCTCTAACCTTTTTCTTTTTTCCCTTAGCATCTTTAACAAAATTGGCTTCAACGCCTTTGTTAGGCTTAAATCCAATAATTGCATCACTACCTTTATCAGTAAGCATACGGTAGTATCCAATAAATACGTATTTGTCTTCTGCGCTGTTTCCTTTATGTACTTTTTGGAAAGCCATAACTGGGAAACCTTGCATAGAAGTTCTATAATCTTCCCATCTTATCTCTGTTGTTGGGCCTGCTACTGGTAACATTTTATTTTTTGTATCAGTAATAGCTTTTTTGTCAAGATAATCTTCAAGAGGATGCTTAGAATAAGTAGAACCGACCATATTAGCAAAACCAGCATTATAAGAGCCAGAACTCTCCATATAATCAACTTTGAATGTCCACTTATCCGTTGCATTGGTATAATTATTTAAATACCAACCGTCAGCCATACGACATTCTTCATTACCATAATAAGGATCTGCGGGATCATCATTTTCAACTTTAATTTTATCCGCCTAATAAACAGAAGCATAGGGTCCTCTATTCATAAAGATATTTAAAGCTTCTCCTGTCTATTTTACAGGATTTCCAGTTTCATCATTTTCTATCCAAGAAATTTCCATTTTAGTCTTACCTTTAAAGTTTTTACGAGGGTAGAACTAAGAAGAAGTTCCTTGAAGAGTTAAAGAGATAACACCTTCATCATCATCTTTAAGGTAACTAACAAAAGAAGGACAATGATGCTTATAATAAGTTTTAACTGCCTCAGTAAGCTTTTCTTTATTGTTATTGGCCTCTGTGGCAGAAATTAAACCATCTTTAATAGCCAATTCTTCTAATTTACCTTGCTAATATGCTGCATCAAGCATAGTATTAACAAATGTTAATTTTACAGGAATTGCGCCCATACTCTTCATCCAAGGGAGCCTATCAGCAGTATTTGAAGCACTCCAAGAGGTATCAAATATTAAATAAGGCATTAAAGGAGCTTCTGGATGAGCTTCATTATAATTCATAATACCTGTATAACTTAATTGATACTCTTCAAGATTTTCATTTAAAATAGCTAAGCCATTCTAGTCAAATGTTGTAATATCTCTACGGTCAACCGCATAATTCTAACAAATATCATTAACAAGTAAATTAGTATTATATACTCTAAGTCTATATAAATCAATATCACAAGTATCTGATTTAAAGACTAAATTAGTTTTAATACCAAAACCAGCTTTTGTAGAATGAATAACGCCAGTAATATCGCCATTAATGTAAATTAACATTTTTGGGCCAGTGCTAGAAACTTCATAAACAAAACTTAAACTAACGATTTCATCTTCGACGAAAGAAACGTTAACAGTATTAGTACCATTAGTAAAGAATGTGTCTTGCGTGCCTACACAAATACCAACAATATCATTATTTTCTTGCGAGCCTGTATAAAAACCGCAAATAACATTCTTTAAATCTATATTTTTCTATAAGCTTGAAAATTCCAAACTATCATAAATATCAGCGTCTAAGGTTTTTTGGAGATAATCATCATAGTTTGTATATTTATCCTGCGCCAAGAATGCTTGATACCATTCATCATCACTTGTATAATTAGTATCTTCGGAATTTTTCTTATACTTATATCTTGTGATATTGGTAATCAAATTAGAATATCTCTAAATATTACTAATTTTAAATTCCATTTCAATTGAGTTAGAACGACGAGCACTATCCTAATAGCCAAATCCTAAATCAAGAGGAATTGATAAACTAGCACCATTGCTAATTCTTAAACAAGCCTAATTATCATCATCTTTTAACCAACCATTATTATACCAGTTAAAATTGTTTAATATTCCAGTAATATTGTTTGATTTATAAATATTTCTTTTAGTTAAACTTTCAGAATTAGAACGGCCAGTAGGATTAAAATTAAATAATAAATTTCCCTACTTAACAATTTCCATATTTCTATTGGGGTCTTGCTCTACTTTAAAATTAATTTCTCTGCGAGTAGTACCACAAGAAATAGCATAAAAATTTTCGCCTAATTCAGCATCGGCAATATCCCAAGAATTAAAAGATAACATATTTGTAATAGTTAGTTCTTGAAATTCTACATTATTTTTATATAAATGAACAACTGCTTCGGTAACATTCTATGGATTATAAACCATATAAGAAATAGTAATTGTATCATAATTATAATACAATTTTTTATATGATTTAAACCAAATAATAGGAGTAATATTAGAACTTTCAACAACAGCAATTTCATATTCAATTGGAGTTATTTGAACATTGCTATCTCTAACTGGCTCATCCTGGCTACCTGAATTAAAATATAAAGCAATTTTTACTTTATGACTACCATGAGAGCATAAATTGGATGGAACTTTATAACTCTGTGTACCAGACTGACTATTTGTTAATGTTAACGTCTATTTAGGAGTATTATCATCATCAAAGTAAAAGTCCAGAATTTTAGGTAAATTACCTACTACATCGCAGCTTAATACAACTGTATCAGGAGAATATCTTGTTGCATCAGAAAATCCAAAAGGATAAGATAATGTTAAATTAGAAGTGGTAACATTAGACCTACTAGTAGAACTGGGCTTAGTATGGTTAGAACCACTAGCATAAATAGCAATTTCAGTTTGTTGTGACTCTCGAAGATTCGTAATTTCAATAAAACTTCTTTCGCCAGAATTTACGCTTTTAGTTCCTGTGTAATATTGAGTAACAGTATTCTTATCAATAACTTCTGATAAAGTATAAGTAATAGTTAACTTATTATCAAGAATATCATTATTTTCATCTCGTGCGGAAGTAGCTGTAAAATATACTTTTAAAGATTGACCATTAACCATATTTTCAGGGGGTGTTTCAACAACCAACTTAGGTTTGAAAATTTGACTTGGGCCTTCTCCACTTCCACTAACAAGCAAGAGCATACATTCATAGGTATCTTCTAAAATATCAATTACTCTAAAAAATTTTCCATCGTTTACATTTAGAATAATATCATCAATTTTAGGAGTTTGCTTATCATTTTCTAAACTATCTTTTGGAAAATAGTAAAAGTCAGTTTCAGCATCGGGTTCTAATCCTGATGCTGAGCCATAATAAATAGAAACTCCTGAACCACCCATAGGAATGCGCTTTCCTTTGGCATCTAAATAAATCTTTCCAGTATCAGTAGCACAATAGAACTATCCGCTTGAAATGGGAATATTTGCTATCTATTCTTCTGTGCCTTTTACTGGGCGGAAAGGAATCTTACTCATTATTTATCTCCTTTCTATCATATAAAAAAATTGGGAAGAGGATAAAAATCCTCTTCCCAAAAACGATTTTCATCTCTTCATAAGAAGTGAAAATCTTTAAAAAACATTTAATTTAATTTGACCTATAAAAATTAGAAACTACCCCACTCTAAATCAATAGCAATAGTATTAGTAGTTCCAGTAGGAGCACTAACCTTTAAAGAGCTAGATTGAATATTAGCCTAAACAGCACCAGCATCAGTAGCTCCGTCAGCAGTTAACACAGTAGAAATTGTAGCAACACCAGTGTCACTTACAATAGCTTTGCCAGACAACTCATAAGTAGTATTGTTATCTGCTGGCATAGTAAATTCTTTGGTAGTATAACCAGATACGTGACCGGTAGCATCACGAGCAACAGCAGTCACAACAGTAAAAGTTCCACCATGAGTTAATAAACCATTGGATTCAGTATCTTTGGTAGGAGTAATAGTAGTACCATAAGCAGCGTGGCCAACAGTAATTTGACCATCAGCTGCATTATCTGTTAAAGTAATACTGTTTCCTGCAACTAAGGCAACACCAGAAGTTACATCATTAGGACCAGTTAATGTAATAGTATGATTATTTCCAACAGATAAGTTATGAGCAATATTCTGCTCAGAAGGTAAAGTAACCGCAGTAGTAGTATAACCAGTCACATGACCCTAAGCATTAACAGTTAAGCCAGTAATAGTATTAAATGTTCCGCCATATCCACTTACAGCATCTCCCGTAGAAGGAGTAGTAGAAACATCGCCATGATTAATAGTAATCTTACCAACTTCACCAGCCAAGGTAATAGCAGTGCCACCCTCAAAAGTTACAGAACCAGTTGGATCAGAAGCACCCTTAACAGTTAAATTAAGTGTAGCATTATTTGTTCCATCATTAGTGAAAGTATATTGTGTATCGGTATCATCGCCAGAAGGAACATAAGTCCAAGTGATAGCACCAGAAATAACGCCATCAACTTCGGTTCCAGTGGCAATTAATAAATCACCGATATCACAATTATAAGTACCATAAGTGCCAATTTGAGCAACTTTATAAGTATCACCAATCGCAACGCCAGAAGTTGGTAAATCTTTTACAGTAGCACTATCTCCACCAACAGTACCTCTATATACCATAGCATTAATACCATTGATTTTCTCATCAATTTCACCAGTGGTATAAACATCAAGAATACCTTGATTAAAAATTTTAGTTTTATTTTTGCCAACCAGCATATAAAGAGGACCGTTACCATCTTCATCAGCTGTTGTGGCAGAAATTGGAGTATCTTTATTATCTGTTAAAGCAAGATTTAAATTACCATTGGCACTTGCTGAAAGGGATGCCTTAGTAATAAAAGTATCATTGTCAGCTGGTAAAGTATATTTCTTTGTAGCATAGCCGGTAATATGACCACCAGTATCTCTGGTAACTCCGGTAACCACAGTAAAATCTTTACCATGAACTAAAAGTTCATTTTGTCCAGCAGTTGGTTCTAACGTAGTATAAGTTTTATGAGAAACTTTTAAACCATCTTCAGCATCAACCGTAGCGGTAATATAATCACCATCTCCGGCAACGGGAATTGCGCCCGCAGGATTTTCATTAATATCAGTTAAGGCAATGCTATTGGCACCAGCACCTAATGTATAAGTTGTATCAGTAGCAGAAATAGTAATATTATTTTTACCATCATCAGCAATAGTAACATTAGGCCCTTGTTTTAAAGTAACAGAACTTTCAGCAGAACCAGCACCAGAAACAGCAATAGTAGAACTACCAACACCAGCGGTTGAACCAATAGCAACCGCAATATTATTAGCAGTAGCAATGTCACTTGATTTAATTTTAAAAGTAACAGGAATATCGGACTTTTCAGTAGTACTACCTTCTATTTTTCTATTATTTTCAACCTAAGCAAAAGTGATAGTAATACTTACACCACTATCGTCAGAAGTGACCACAGGAGTTTCTTTTAATGAAATAGTAGTATCAGTATTAGTATCGGGGTCATTAATTTGAGTCCATTTGCTTGCACCAGTAGCAGTGGGATCTGTGCAAACTAAAAGCATACTGCCGCCAGTAACAAAAGCAAAATCATCCTGAGCGGGATTTGCAGGCAAATTAGCAATCTTATCAACCACTTTAACGTAGCGGTTCAATTCAATTAAATTGCTATCTTGACCAACATAAAGACGATGGGTATCAGTTGTTAAATAAAATACGCCATCGGCTGCGGTAAAGCTTTCTGCCTTTAAGGCAGAAGCTAAACCTCTTTTAAAAGCAACATTAGCCATATATATTCATTTCTCCTTTATTATTCTTGTGGAATATCTTTCCAAGTAAGAATATCTTGGATATTATTAATATCAGTTAAAAGATTGCGATTATCTGTTTTCATTGCTTCAATGTCACCAACAACAGTCTTAAAATCAGCAATCGTTACATAATTTGTGCCTAAATCATTAGTAATCTCTTCCAAAGAGGCAACCTTGGCAATTAAGCCAGGGGCTTCATCTTCTCCATTAAGAGCATTTTCTAAGGCTGTGATTCTAGTATTATGTCCATCAAGACTGTCTTGTAAATTAGCTATCTTAGCAATAGGAATCTCATTAATAGATAATTCCCTAGTATCGCTAATATTAAACTCACTAGAAACGCTATTAATAACGTTCTTTTCTGCCTAAACTTCTTTTAAAGCAGCAACATCATCTTCAACAGCTTTAACACGAGCGTCATTAGAAGTCTTATAGGCATTTAAAGCTATCAAAACAGATGCAGCACTTTCGCCACCAGTAGCAGCACTAACCGCATCAGCAATCTTGGTATCAGTTTCAGTCTTAGTATAATAATTACTTAAATCAACTTCCCAATCGCCAACTTTTTCCAAAGCACCATTAATAACAATATATTCATCATATTTGTCGTCCTCATGCTATAAACCAGTAGGAACCATATAAATATATTGGTCAGCATTTTCAGCAGTAAGATCAATTTCATCTTTGCTAGCAACAATTTGACGCTTTAAATGGTCAGCATTCGCAATAGCGGTGCTAATTAAGGTTTGAACCTCGGTTTTGGTATAAAACTCTTCGTTAGAAGGTTGATACCAAGCAATTTCCAAACCATTCTCAGTATTAACAACTCTTGGCTCCAAGCCCTCAATGAATTCGCCATCAACAAATTCATATTTAGCATTTTCAGTTTCAGTCTTAGGAACATACTTATAATAGCCTTTTCCAAAGCCCTTAACCTGAATCTTACCGTCAGCTAATTCAACAGATAAATTATCTCCAACAGGAGCAGAACCAACTTCTTTTAAGCTCCTATCAGGTTGAATGGTATATAAAGTAACAGAAGAAGAAGTGGCATCATAAACAGAAATAGGTTGACCCACGTATGAAGAACCACCCAGGCCCCTCTCATCTCCTGCGCCGCTAGCATAAAGCCTTGCATCTGCCAATGAACTAAAAACAGAACTTCTATCAAGAGGAAATGCCCCAGTTCTTTGGAAAGGAAAAGCCCAGTCTAACTTATCAGTTTTAGTTAAAACATCTAAAATATATTCAGCCATCGTTTTTTCCCTCCTTATTCATTAGCAATAGTAACAGTATATGTGTTAGAACCTAATGCAACAGAAGGAGCATACACATAAACATTATAATCTTTGGCATAGCTACCAATAGCTTCAGCAGTAGCATCAGCACCGCCAACAGAAACCACAGATTTAGCAAAACTACTGAAAATATCAGTGCCAAAAGCACCTTCATCTGCAACCTTGGTAACTTTTCTACCAGCAGGCACAGCAATAATAACCTGCTTTGCACCATCAGCAATACTCATAGAAATAGTATTAGTAGTACTAACAGTATTACTTAACTTTCTAATTTCAACACTTTCAAGAGCAACAGGAGTAACCTTAGAGCCATAGAAAGAATTACGATAGCCCTTGATGTAAGAACCATAACCAACTGCACTACCAGCCTTAATCTGGCACTTGTTTAAATCTTCCTCTGTAGTTAACACAGAGCCTAAATTATCCTTAGGAACAGCGCCATCTTCATATTGAGCAGTAGCCGCAATGCGAATATTAGTAGTATCTTCAACATCAATGGCATCAAAAGTACCACTAGCAGTAGTAAGAGTTTGAGTTCCAAGAACAACACTCCAACTAGCAGGAGTAATACCAGTAGCAGGACCATAAGTATAAGAACCAGTGCTTAAAGTGGCAGAATAAGCAACAGTTGCTTTAGAGCCAACTTCATAAGACTTACTATTGGCAGAGGTCACAGTAACCGCAGGAGCGGTTTTAGAGGGAAGCTTGCGGGCAGCAAATAATCCAGCTAAAAATTCCTTAATATTCTTGCCAGTAGCAGCAACACTAGTACTACCAGAAGAAGGAATAGTGACAGTACCAAGCTTCTCTGTAAAAGTGAAGTCACTATCAAAATAAACATTTGAAGCATTATAATTACCATCCATAGCTGCCCAGGTCTGGTTGGTATAAACATAAGAAGTATATTCATACTTATCATTTGCGATGAGCTTCTTTAAAATGGCAATATCACCATCGTTAACCAAAGTCTCACCAACAATACGAGAAATAGCAGTAGAGGCATCTTCTTCTGCTTCTTGAACTCCCTGAAATACCTAGGTTTTAGAAGCAATGTCTCCAAAATTTTCCTTGATTAAATCAACAACATCGGTTAACTCTTTGGCTACCCAATTATCGCCATCTTTAACTAAGAAAGAATTAGTTTGTGCGTTACTAACGATAACATCAGCGAGGTCATCTAAGGTAGCAGAAGCAATAGTAATATCGCCACCACTAATAATTCTTTGACCCATGTACAAAGCGCCAACAGATTGATTGCCTTCAGGATAGATAAAATACAAAGTATTGTCATCAAGCTTACCAGCAGTCTTTAACGCATCGTAAGCAGATTGAGAACCGCGCTGAAATTTTACATAATTAACAGCCATTAGTAATCTCCTTTCATTTTATTCTCAATAGAATATCAAAAATTATAAATTAAAATTAAGCCGGTTTGACCAAACCGGCCTAATCATTTATCAAGCATTTTCAAGAGCTTCAACTCTTGTTACTAAATCATTTAAAGTTTCTTGTAAAGTAGCAATAGTTTCATTTGCCGTTGTTAAACTTTCTTCTAATGCAGATATTTTTGTCCAATAATTAGAATAATCTGGTAAAATTGCTTTTGTTGCAGTTACAATACCATTAGCCTAAGTAATAGAAGAAATATATTCATTTGTTTCTCCGCCTATTTTATCAGCTTTTAGATTACTAATAGCAGCTCCTCTATTGGAAGCTTCATTAGTAATCTAATTTTCTAGTTTACTAAAAGCTTGATTTAAAGTATCAGTTGCGGCAAGTGCTGTTCCAATCGCTCCTTTGGTATAACCAGCTAAAACATTAGGAATTGTAACTGTATGAGTTGTAACATTAGAAATATGACCAGCTTCATCATATTTAATTTCAGGGATACTAAATGTTTCACCAAAAAAAGGAGTTTCATTGCCTGTTTTAGTCGTATTAGTTTGTGCTCCTGGGGCACTATGATGAATAATTAATTTTTTATTATCACTATCTGCTGCTAATGTAATCCATCTATTGCCACTATCTATTGTAATTGTATCTCCAAGAGATTTAGATGTTAAATTACCAGAAACCACACCAGCGTTAGTCATAACAGACGAGTTGCCGTCATTAGAAATAGTAATTGTCTGAATGCTATTAGGCAAAGTAACACTATGCGTTTCTGCTCTTGTAATATGACCGGCTTCATCAAATTTTAAAGCAGGAACATTAAATTGATTATTACTTCCACTATAGTCAGAAATAAGCCCATATAAAGTGTTCGCAGAACCGGTTTCAAAATTAGATACATTATGTCCAATTGATAAAGTATTAGTTGAACTATTGCCACTTAATCGAATCCACTTGTTTCCAGAGGTAATAGTAAAACCAGAAGCTGGATTCTTAGCCACTATTGAAGTGGTGTTTGTAACCACATTAGAAATACTAGTTGACTGAGCCCCAATCCTTAATGTTCTAAATCCATTAGGTAATTCCCAAGTGTGTTTATGCAATTCAGATAAATGTCCTGCTTTATCGCAAGATATATCATAAGTAATAAAAGGATTAGAAATCCAAAGAATTAATTCGTCTGCTTCATCGGTAGTTAAATCATTAAAGTTGGTACTATAAGGTTCTTCCTTAATATTGTGAATTTCGTGGGCAAGTGTAATAGATTTAGTTCCAACTTTTGCCTAAATCCATTTATTTCCCATATCTATTTTTACAGTATCTTTTATTGTCGCGGCAGGAGTGCTATTTTCGCCAGGAGTTGCTTTTGTTGAGCTGTTTTCTTTATAAACTCCATTAGTAGTAGAAGACGGAGTAATAGTTGTATATAAATCATTTTCAACTGCGCTAATTTGATTAGAAGATAAAATTTTATACCCATAAGGTAAAGTAATAGTATTTATGTTCTTTCCAACTATGTGACCGCAATTATCAACTATTGGAGCATAAAGCTAAATAGTATTACTTGTATTACTATCATCATTTTTATCTTCATTTGTGGTTGTATTTGTGATAGCATGCGATTTATGCTATAAAGTTATCTTTTTATTAGCTGTATCAATGGCTAAGTCAATAAATTGAGCCTCAGATGAAGTTGCAGAAGAAATAGTATTATTTCCTTCATTTTTATAAGAATAATCCTGTCTAGTGCTTAAAATCGCACTATCAATTTTTCCTTCATTATTGCAAATTAAAAGTTCTCCTGGAACAATATTGGTAAAATTATCGATAATATCATTTAAAACATTTATAGTTCCTTGGACTGTTTCAGTATTACGAGTATCTTTATTATCAGTTTCAAGAAGATTTCTTATCTCCAAAATTAAACCATAGATTGTGTTTAAATCTTGGCCTAAATTTTGAATTTCAACTAATCTATAACCATATCCATCTTTAATATAGAGGTCTTGATTTTTAATATTTGGATTAGTTCTTTCCATTTTCCAAGGTAAAGAAGAAATATCTTTGGCCTTGTAATAAATAATATCAGCAGTAATATCTCCCGTAGCTTTTATATAAGTATTATACTTTTCAATTCGATAATACTTTTTTGTACTATCACTATAATAAATAAGATGTTTATTATACTCGGTTTCATTAATAGCCGAGCCAGAAGGAAGATTAGTATAAATAATCATACCCATTAAATCATGAACGCTATTAATACAACCGGCTACCGTAGACAAATCTCTAGTCATACCGCCAATTGAAGTATCTGCGACAGCACCATTATACTTCCAAGCAATATCTCTATTTCGAGACTCACTGTACATTGTATCCCAAACTTTACAAATAGCATTGCCAATAGCTGGCAAAATAATACTAACTTCTTGAATATCATTTTTGGTTATAGTTTCAGTCGTTCCACCATGTTTATTATATAAATTACCACTTTTACCAGTGGGAGCAACAGTAATTTTATTAGCAGCCGCAGATTCTGTATGCTTAGTTATATCAAAGCCAGCTTTATTATAATAGATATCGGCATTATAATCTCCACTAGAACTTTCAATCTCAGCCCCAGTTTCTGGATTATAAGTATATTTAGTATATGAAGAAGTTTCATCACTTTGAGAAGCATTTGCAGCCTACTTAACTCGCATACCCCAAGGAGCTTGCCAATGAAGCTTATAGTATAAATCTGTACTCTAAATATCAAAATGCGGAATAATAGGCTCCGAAGTAGGAGCATCTGCGGAAACATCAAAAGTAGGAACTATACTATTTAATTCCGCAATCATTACATACTTTTCTGTATTATTTACATAAGTTTTTTGCCAAACAGTTGAATCATAGCCACGTCCAGCACCATACTTATTTACATCTATATTATAATTCTTGGTATAATTAGGAATATCACTATCGCCTCTAACAATTTCTTTAAAAGAAGCCGCAGTGCTTGAACCAACCTAATACTCAGAAGTAATTATATAAAATATAGCAAGTTTTGTTGAATCATTATAAGAATAAACCACATCATTCTTTTTAACTAGGCTACGAGTTAAGAGAGTAGAATAATCAGTCTTTCCTGTTGGATTATAATATAAATAACCATTTTTTAATTGAACTCTTAATAAAGTATCTGTATTAACTTCACTGTCATATTCAACTAAAACATATCTATTCATAAAAATACCATCTGTAACAGCATTTTCATCCATCTCTGCTCTATTAGCATAAATTCTATCAAACTAAAACTATGTCCTCGCTGTATTGGTTATATTTCCATAAAATCCCATTATTATTCACCATCCTTTTCATAGATAATATCTACTATTAAATAGGCATTAGGATTTTTTTCTATCATATTAATAGAGCTAGGGTCAAATTGAAGAGACTTAATTTCAGCCACTCCATCAAGATTTAATTCATAAATACCAGTATAGCCAATAATAATAGGATTATTAGAATTATTTAAATAAAATTTTGTTCCGGGCAGCCCCTATATGCCCAACTAAATAATGGGCATATAATCTGAAAAAATACTACCAGAAACAAGATTTCTATAAGCAATACTACTTGGATAGTTTTTATTTGAATCATCTTTTGAGTAGTATCTAAATTGTCTTACTTGTTTTGCCATTAAACTCCTTATCCTCCTTATGTTAATTCTGTTACTACTTTTGTAGCAGAAATATTCATCGTTCCATTATAGGTTAAAGGAATAGTAATTTTATTTACTATATATTCTCCATCTATACCAGTTTTATTGTCATAAACCTAAATACGACTATTAGGTTCTAAATGATAAATAGGTAAGGCTGTTATACTGATACTTTCTGTGCAACAGCCATTTTCATACAAAAGCTCTTCAATTCGTTCTTTTGCCGATTTCCCCTTAGAGCTAATAGTAAATAAATTTTCCATTGTATTCTATAACTATATATATACATAGCCTGGTTTGTGTTCAAATTCTTCTTCACCAGTCTAAAAAATTACATTTGGAATCTCTCTATAATATATAGATTTTACATCTTTATCATTTAAGGCTTTGGCCCTAATGCCGACATTTTTTACAGAATATTTACTTAGTTCGCTACCACCAGCATCCAAAAAATCAAACCAAAACAATAAAGTTTCTGGATTATTTTTTACTGCGTTAGCCCAATAATCTTCTCCATAATCAAAATACTATTGATAATAAAATACAATTTCAGGAGAAGAATATACATCCGTAGGTCTACCATAAATACTCTACTTTTTATAAGAAATTTCTTTTTTCCATTCTTCATTTTTATAATAAACATTTTTAAGTTCTTGCGGTAATTGCTTCCATGCCTAGTAAGTTTTATCTTTTATATAAACAATATTGGCTGAAACTTTATTAAATTCATTTTCAACTAATTTTATATAAATTCCAGGAGATTGTTCAATATAAATACTTTCAATATCAAAGAATTTAAAAAAAGTGTCTTTATCAATACTTTTAATTGTATGAGAACTATATCCTTTACTTTTAGTTTTATACCAATACGTTTGTCCATTCTCTAACCTACATCTTGAATAATTTTTAAAAGGCATTATTTCTTCATTACCATCTTGCCAGCTTTCTATTACAAATGCTTCTTTATAAGTTAAACTTTCATATTCCTCTTGTGTAGGATGCCGATATCCACTATGAATAAAAACGTCTTTATCTATTTTATCAACACTTTCAATTTCTTTAAATTTAGCTTCTGGATTAGGATTATAAAGTTGTCTCCAAAATCCTTCCATATCAACATAATACTATTCATATCCTGTCTTTCCAGTAGAGTATTGAGGATTTTTCTAAGCTAGATTATAAAGAAAATCATCGTCATGGTAAAAACGTCTATAATCAAGAGCCATTTTATAAATTAATTCTCTCCAATCCCATCCATCGACAACCGAATATTCTTTATTATCCAGAAGAGAATAGTAAGTTTCTGGCTTTTTATCTATGGCAAACCGCATGTGAATATCTAATTCGCTACCCGCAGTAGTCTTTTTAGTTCCCCAAACAGCATAATCATTTTTTAAATTAGCAAAATTAGGAGTATTCTAAAAAGTTGTAATTAACTAGCTATCTTTAAAATCCCACATAGGAACATCATTATTTGCGGGAGAAGCATCATCACTTTGCTCAACATTTAACCAAGACAATTGAATATAATTTCTTTTCTTTTGGAATACAAACTTTCCATCCAAATTATAGAAATATTCATAATTTCCAAGCATATTTTTAATTTTATCTAACACGGAAGTAAGTGTCTCTCCTACGTTAGCAATTAAATCACCAGCATAAACTAAATCAGTAAGTCTATATCCAGGGATTGAACCATATTCCATTTTTGCTACAACATAAATATTAGCATCTTCACTATATCTTAATTTTATAGGAGTTGGGCTATTTTCAACATCATCAATATGAACTAAATTATAATATTTTATCATATCATAGTTTCCAATAGTGGTTTCATACCATTCATCATCATCTTCACCTTGAATAAAACAAGGCTAATTTCCATTAATAGTCATATTGGTAAAAATATCACTATTAATTTCTTTTAAGAGAAAAAGAGGAATATCACCACGATATTCAAGTAAATCAAGTCCAGCATCTTCAATATCATTTATAATAATATTACTAGCTAATTCATTACCAAAATTCTAAACACTTTCTCTTATTATTCTTCTAATTGGTACACTCTCATAAGTAGTAACATTGGCTTCACTATTATATGTTTCTTCAATGCCAAAATCTGTAATGTGTGGCAAAGCGCCTCCTAAATCTCCATTTAAGAGGCACATTTTATCTTTGCCACTAATATTAATAGTGAAGCTATTGGTTCTATTAGAGACACTAAAAGAAGTAATAACAAATGTTCCCTATCTAAACCAAATTATATCTTCATAATTAAAATTTATTTCATTTTTTACCCCAACTTCTAGTTTAAATTTTGTCTTTAAACCCCAATAATATTCGTTAATATTAACATCCTGCGCTACCAATGTTAACGAGCAAGTGCGGCGGACAGCAGAATTACCATCAATATTAACAGAACCTGCAGTTGCTTTTCCTTCAATGTATTCAATAGGAAGCTCATCTTGTGTTAAAGCAGTTACTCGCGCATATAAAGTCCTATTATTTTGTGTTAAAAGAGATTGAAGAAAAGCTAAATCAAACAGAGGATTAGACATTACCTTCCGCCTCCTTTTCTAATCTTTGAGCTTCTATTAGTGTTAATATATAATTTGTATATTTATCTTTTAGACCTTGACGAGTAGCTTCTATTTCATCAATAATTTCTTCGTTTTCAGGTCCATCTAAATCATTAATTAAAGTGCTTAAATTAATTGATAAATCATTGTATTCTTTTTTAGCCTATTGGACTTCTTGATTTGTATTTTCAATAGAAAAATCAATAGTTCTTAGACGATAAGCTACGTTAACCACTGTTCCATTGCCACTTTTTAATTCTGTAATAGCTCCAGGATTAGATAACGCAAAATCTCTAGTATCTTCTACACTAATCTAAGAATTATCAATAGAAATAAGAGCTTGATACTCACCGGGTAAATATTCTTTATTATTAAACAAATCTTTATATTTTTCAAGTTTAAAAACAAGATTCTTACGAGAAGGATTATAAGCTCCTTCTTCTACCCATTGCCCATAAGCATAAAGAGTAAAGTCATCTGGCTCAAAAGTATCTTCCGCAGTTATTTTTTCTATATTGCGCTTTTGAGCAGAAATTTCTAAGAAAGACAATATATCTAATTTAGGATTTTTTACCCATTGTTTTTTATCTTCATCATATATATAAGTAATTTCTTTAATAACATCATGCTCACCAATAAACTATTGCAAAGGTATTTCATCTACAACAACATCAACAATTTTATTAAATTCATTTTCTTGTGTAGAATAATAGCCATATACCATAGAGCCTACTAACTATGTATTTTCTCCTAATTGAATACCTTTAATAGGAACTCCTAAATCAACATAATAGCTACCAGTGATACCAATTTGTATTTCTTGAATATCACCATTCTCATAAATAAGTGTTACTTTATCTCCTGGCATCATATCTATAAAACGCACTGTCTAAACAGGATAATTATTAACAATTTCTCCTGTTCGATAAACAGCTTTATCGTTTTCATCTTTCTTAGTAAAATCAACTGTTTCCCAACGCATTGATTTAGTATTTGGGTCTTGCAATTTAATAAAATTATAAGAACTTAAATTATCATAATTAAAATTAGCTATTTCATAAGCAGTCGCATTAAAAGTATGTATCATTCTGCCTAGAGTGTCATTGGGGGTTAAAGATACATTCATTAAACGCACAATATAATTTCCTTCGGTGGGAGAACGAAATAACTTAGGTTCTCCATTATTTAACCATTCATAAACTTTGAGCTTAAATTCTCTCTCTTGATTTACATTTTTACTAGTTAAATTTGTAGTAGAACTATAATTACTATGATCAAAGAAATAATTATCTTCATCCATCTAATAAGAAATTAAACCTGAAATAGGAAATTCTCTATAATAAGTGCGGCCATTGCGTAAAATAAAAGGATACTACCCACCAATGGTATCCATTTTTGCTTCGAGCACAGTAGCTTTAAAACTAGAAATTTTTGTATTATATCTTACTTTTAGCTGTCTTTCTCCATCATATAAGAAAGTATCTTCAAAATTAGTATAAATTTCATTAGAAATAATTCTATTAGAATATAATCCACTATCATTATATTGCTATAAAGAATATTTGTAATTTTTGCCTTGCTCAATAGTAAAATCCTACCACAAATCTCTTGAAGGAGTCTATGCAGTCATCTAAAATCGAGATATTTCATCCCAATTCATATAATTGCTATCCTCAGAGGCACGAGACAAGAGAAAAGCTCCTGAAATAGGAGCCTCTAATCCCTAGTCATCCTTTTCTCCAATTAACTGAATATCAATAAAACCATTTTCATAATTTAAAGTTGCAGTTAAATTAGCTTTTATTTCTGGGTCAATAGTTGAACGCTATACTATTTTATACTTAGGAGTCGAAATAGTCATACCGTTAATAGTTTTTACGCTATATTTAATTCGATAAGTCATATTTTCTACTAAATCATAAGTAAGCATAAAATCATCATAGCTCTCATAATTTTCTACATCATTAGAACTATTATGAAGCTAATCACCAGAAGTCATTATAATATTATTATCTTTATCATAGACGTCAAAGCGATATGAATATACTCTTTCACTTATATCCCCATTCTCTTGACTATAAATACCTGTATACTTATAACTATGAGTATTTGAAAAATTATTCTCAAAATCATTTATATAAATACTGGGTTTGGTTGTATATTTACCAATGCCAACAGTAGAATAATAACCAATTTCACTTTCTCCAATAAAAGCTATTTGTATTTTATAAAACTATCCTACTTTTAATTTTCCATTATCATCTAAATAAAAGTCAACCTAAGGGCTATTATCTAGCTAATAAAAAAGAGTATTTCTTTGTTCAGTAGTAAGTAAATAAGTGCTACTTTGAGTAGTTTTTATTTTCATTATAATACCCTAAATTTGATTAGGACTTACTGTTCTATTCAAAGAAAATGGGATGGTAATATGTATTTTATTACCATCCTTATAAAAAGCAGGAATTACTCCATTTATTAATGGAGGAAATAATTTTGCCATTATTACTCCTCCTCTTGTCTATTCTCCATTTCATTTGCATACTTATTATATAAACTACGAAGGGCTTTTAAACATTCAGCCATATAAACTGTTTCCTCACCCTTGGTAGAAATTAAAGTCAAAGTGTTATAGGTTTGACCTAATAATTTAATATCTTGTTGTTCCATAATCCTTTTTCTCCTTTAATTTATTTATTTGCCTAAAACTGTTAACTAAGTAGTTTCATTATAAGACTATACATAATTTAAAGTTTTATATTTTCGACTAGTTTCGGTCCCTTGGGAAGGGTCCCCGCTCCAAACTGAAACCATTAAATCTTTATAAACCGGAGTAGAATAGCTATAATAATAATCCTCCCATTGAGTGCTATACGTAGCACTATACCCAGCTCCAATCCTAGTATAAGTATTTCCACTTTTTGTATATAAATTACTATAAAAATTATTTGTTCTCCATCTACCAACCTAATGACTACCCCTAGCATATAATAAACCAACCTAAGTTCCACTTGCAATAATTGTAGCAACAGACCCGTTATCATAAGATAAACCGCCTAATGTTCCACGATGTTCTTTAATTAATACTTTTTATTTATATTTTCATATAAAAATAGACTATATCTTTATCTTTTTAAAAAAGATACTAACTTTTTCATTTTTACTTAAAAATTACTCCTTATAGGATAGTCGTTGAACCTCTTGGTCAATAACCAATTTGGATGCTGATTGCCCAATTTATTTAATTTTTAACATTCGCACTTAAAATTACTTTTTATGCTGTAGTTTAAATAACTCTAAGGGTTTTCCAGCAATTTAATTAAATTTTCAATAATTATCACTAATTAAAGACCCTATTTATTTCCCTAATATTGTATAGGATACTCCATCTAAGGTAACTCCTTTCCCACTATAACCATTTACTCCATTACTAAAACCAGAGCACCCACCACCCCAAGTGCTTCCTCCTGCATTTCCATTTTTATCTACATAAAAATGATTATTAATACTAATTACCATATCATTTCTTCCATCATTATTCAAACTATTAATTTTATTACAAGTTAAAGTTCCATCCCAAGTAATATTAAAATTATTTCCAACTCTAAATGGAATATCAGGGGCGGTTGTATCAAAAATGATCTATCCATACTAGCTAATACCCTATAAATATAAATTATAACCTGTAATTGAACCATTCACCAAATCAATTTTTAATCCAGAAGGCGCAGTATTTGTAATTTCTGGTATTAGATTAGTTCTAAAAGTTTCCTTTCTTTGAACCGCAGTCTATGTAGCTTCAAAATATATTGGATTGCCTTCTATATCTTTGTCTCCGGTATCAGTTTTTAAAGTTGTATCTTTAAAAATAATCTATGAACCTAAACTATTATTTTTATAATTATAAAAATAAAAATTATCAGAAGCATCAATTACTATATATTGATTAGAATTTATTATTATTGTTTCTGTTCCATTTAAAAAATTGTTATTATTATTCCTATATATTCTATAAATTTTATTATTAATAGTGGTTGTTTTCTAAGCACTTCCTTTAAAACTAGAAGACTATAAAAAATATTCTTTTCTCCCCATTTTTATTAAATCATTTCCATAGTTATCTAAAACCTAGAATAAATAATTGTTATCATTAGGAGTAAATCGAATAACTCCACTATCCGCCCCCGCAGCAAGCTATAATTCTCCTGAACTTAAATCAAAACGAGTTCCTATAAAATATTCTTCTGCTGTATTATCATAATTCGCTGATTGCAAATAATAATTATTATCATCAATATAAATTAATGGCTAACTTACAACAACATTTCCTATAACTGCCTAAGTCTTTATTTCAAAGTAAGGCTCTTCTAAATGTTTCCCTTCCTTGGAAGACAAAGTTACTACCTATCTTCCCGCTTCATTTTTGACAGACAAATAACCATTATCTAAATCAAGGCTTAATCCTTCTTTGGCACTCTTAATAATACCATTATTACCATCAATAATAATTTGACCTTTTCCATTAGCTCCAAATGTAGCGGTTCCATCTTCTTTTAAAGAATAAGAAATAACACCGTGGTCTAGTCCATATACACCAATCTACGAAGGAGCATCATTCAATTCGCTACCTTCTTTTACATCGCCAATAAGAACGCCAGAATAAGTGTTATCCTCGGCATTCTTCTTACCAGCCCCAAGCATTGTAGAAAGAATGGTTCCTCTATCTTCGTTTAGCTAAAATTTGCCATCCCATTCATTTAACATAGCAAAATCATAGCGACTTTGCATAACCAAAATAGGCTACGACCAAATCCATTGGCCAGCATCTTCATCACCCATAGCAACGCATACTTTATAAGTGTCTTCTGGAATATATAAAGAACTAGCTTTTAAAGCCTATCCACCAAAAGGATGATTGGCTAATTGGAGCGAACCAGAACCATTTATATACTTATCTTCTTTTGTTTTAGTATAAATTTCATATATTAAAGAATCAATTTTCTTTTGATTATTATCATAAGTTACGTAAGGTCCATCATAATAATTAGGAATGCCCTGGTGATTATAAATGACTTCCCTCGCGCCTTCAATAAAAGAACAAGTACTTGCCAATTTAAAAGGTATGGGCAGATATGCCTCTAACTTAGTTCCATTATAATCATAAGTAGCTTTTAAAATATAATAATTTTCATTGGGAACAATAGTTTGACTAGTAGATATTTTACAATAAGAATTATCCTCTTGACTAACAGTAAACCACATATCGTAAGTAGAGTTAGCTCTATACCATTCCCAAGTAATCTAAGCATTTTCAGGAATACCATTTACAATTTCATCACCATTAGCATATAAACGAGCATAAACATTAATTGAGCTTTCTGACTATCCATTTTCACAAACAGGAAGAGCATTTTCATTATCTCCAAACTCAATTAAAAAAGAAACATTAGTTCCATTAGTTCCAGCTTTACCAAAACGCAATTCTTCTAATGCTTGATACTCAATACCATTTATACTAATACGACAAATAATTGTATTATTACTCATTTGACGTGTCCACTGGTTAGCAATAGAATATTCTTGTTCAAGACTAATATTGCCATCCTTAGGCTCACGCCGCACTTTTATATAATCAACGCCACGATAAGAAATATATTCATTAGGATTGCACTATCCATTATCATTTTCCCACATTTCTTTCGTAGTAATAAGCATTGTCAGCTCATTCTTTGGAAACCACCATTCAATATAATTAACAGTCCCAATAGTAGATAAATCAATTTCAGCACCCTAATAAAGAGCTTTAAACTTTCTTATCTACCCACGTCCAGCACCTTCATTATTAATTTTACCATTTTGGTTATAGATAAAATAATTGCCTTCGCTATTATCTTCACAGTAAATAGAAAGTGCGGTTGATGCTTCCAAAGTTGTCTAGTCGGGCACTAATTCTTCATTTTCAAAAGTCAATAAATTACTAAAATAAGGTGTATAAGCATTTTCCGCTTCACCCTTAATAAGCCCCACAACTTTTATCTATTCTCTTTGTTTCTTTACTTCTGGTAAAAGAGTAAAAGCAAAATTACTAGCTTCTTCTATGCGTTCCCAGTTTTTACCAGCATACTAATCTATATCCTCTACGCCAGGTGAATATTTAAACCAGCGTATTTCATATTTATCTTCATCAAAATTATTTTCATCAATTAGCTCAAAAACTTTTTCTTCAATTTTATGTATCCAACGCAAATAAATTCTGCGTTCCAGCACATCATCACTATAACGATAGCTTGTTTTATCAGGAGTGAAAAGAGTTAAAGTTTCTTCGCTAAAATCATTCATATCATAGCCAAGATAAATCTTTACACCATCAACAAATAAATTATTTGGATAATTTTCTTCTGGATATTTAATCAACTCACTTTGACCATTTTTAAAATTACCATCTTGATAAAAATAAATCTCAATATCCTAAATATTTTCAATCTAAGAAATATCAAAAACTTTTTCTTGATAGAAATAATCTTCAAATTGATAAGGATTACCAATCATATCAGCTGAACTAAATGTTAACTCATAAACTTCATTACCAGTTTTTGGGCGAACTAGCACTTTTATACCATAAGACCCAGAAACCACATCAAGCCCATTTAGCCAAGACCTAAAATTAGCGGTAATGCCTAATCTTGTATAACCAGTTAAATTATCAACGCCAGATAAAGACCATAAAGGCCCAATCATAACCGTATCTCCATTAGCTAACAAACCATTATCTTCAATATCTCTAATACCATTAAAAATATTATTAGTAATTTTAATCATTGTATCTATTGGAGAGGTATATTTAAATGGAGTAGTGTCTGTTGAAGCGACTCGACCCTTAATTGTTTTTGTCATATTGTAATCGCCATTAGGAATAGAAACAAGAACTTGGTTACCTTTTTTTAGGCTAATATCAGTAGTATATGCTTCATAACGTGCAGTTCCATCTGACACGACGTATTTACCCTAATGATTCATACTATCATCTACAATTGTGCAAAGTTTAGTAATATCATACTATAACCCTTGCAATTTAGCAGTTATGATTTCATCTACGGCATTACAAATAATTTCGCCGTAATCAACACTCATAGATGAACCTCCTTTTTCTCAATTTATCTATATAATTTATAAAAAGCTCTAAATAAGTTAAACGCTTTTGCCCATAAAAAAGAAAAGAGGGGCATTAAGCCCCTCTATCTTATTTTCTATTAGCATATTGAGATGCAGTGTTGGTTAAATTCTTCAAAGCCAATTCAATTTCATTATGGTCATTAACATTCGGGAATTCCGCTGTAATATGAACGTTCTATTCAAGCGTTTCTCTATTGCTATCCCGCAGAGAAGTAGCAACTAAATTACCAAATCCAAGACTTGCATAATTAGCTCCTATATCAATGGCATTTATAATTTCACGAGTTAATTGAATAGCAGAAAGCATATTTGCAGTATCGCTTTGATTGAGAATTAATTCTTTTTCATCAAGGATACCTAATTTACCCGAGCTACCCCATTCGCCAGTATAGCCTCCTGTAGCAAAACGCTCAGCACCAGAGCTACCTCGAGTAATATCATAATTAATTTTAATATTACTTGCATCAGCTCCTAATGCTTTAATCATTTCATTAAAAGACTCAATAACTTCTAAATTAGATTGAATAATTTCTTCCATTGCTTGCCCATATATCTACTACCATTCTTCTACCGTACTCATAACATCATTCATAGCAGTATTCATTCTTTCAGCCATATCTTCGACGGCCTATGCTCCCTCATCACTCTTAACTGCTATCTAGTCAACGGCTTCTGTAACATCTTCACCAAATTCGCCCGTAGAAGTCCCAGCAGCATTCATAGCTTCTTCAAGATTTATATAATAGGTTTCTGCGGCTCCAAGCAATCCCGCAGTTAAATCTTGAACAGATTGTCCTAGTAAATTAGTAAAGTTAGAAGTATCAGTATCGCTATCCATTAAAGTTCCCAATAAAGTATCTTTAAACGCAGTAGCAAAGTTTTCAGTGTCAGAAATTTTATAGCCAGTTGCGTTATGATAATTCATCCAATCGGTATCATAAAGTTCCTTATTATTAGCAATAGCTTTATTTAACTCTTCTTCTTGAAGGGCCATTCTATCCTAATATAGATTTTGAACTCTTTCAACTTCTTTATAATAATCATCTAAACTTGCAAAATCTTCGACTCTTAATGCGGCTAATGCATCAGCCATCTCTTGGCTAGTATTAATAAGCTTTTCGCTCATCTCATCGATGTAGTTAGAACTTAAATCTTGCATAGCATAAAGAGCATCTTCATATTTTTGCTAAGCACTATCAATAGCATCACTGCTTTGAGTGTAAATGTAAGACCAATTACCTTCATTATCTTTCTACAAACGCACTGTATTCTTCGCTCGTTGGGCTTCTTCCAGCTCAAGCTCTGCTAGCCGCAAATCATAAGTCTTTTGCAGATATTCAAGGTCATATTGACTCATTTCCACTCCATCAGCTTGCAAATCGTTTACCTATTCAAGAAGTTTTTTAAGCTTTTGCTTACCCGAAATTACATCAGTATCATCAATAGTTTTATTAATATCTCTGCTCAATTTACTTAATTCATAAATCTTTTGATAGTCATCAAGCATCATATCGCTATCTTCTTTTTGCTAAGAGAAATCATTAGCTAAACCTTCAAGTCCACCTACTTGATAAACAGATTTACTAAAATTCTTAACAACTCTATCAACGGTTTGCTCAAATTGGTCAGCTAAACCACTTAAAGCATCTTCCCAAGCCTATAAGAAAGTATCCTAGGCAGAACGAGCTTCTTCATCAAGTTGCTTTAAAGTATCTTCCCACATTTCTTGACTCTTCTAGTCACCATTAGCTCTAGCTTCATTAAGAGATTTCTAGGCTTGCTCTTGGGCCTTTATAACACTTTCCATAATATCTTTGGTAGCACGCACTTTATTAATAGCATTATCAACAGTGCCCTAGCCTAAATTATTCATAAAATCTTCATCAAGACCTAAATTATCTTGACCGACAATATCAATCATATTCTTAAAATGGTCTAGCATACTACCATAGTTATCAAGAATTTCAACTCCGGTATTAAGTTTTTCATTCCAAGCATCAAAAGCATCTAATACTTTTTCTTCAATATTTTCTCTAACGTCATCAAGCTACTCATTAAGGTCTAACAAATTATCTCGATATTCTTTAATAGCATCAATCTAATCACTTGTAAAATTCTTTCCGTCAAGAACAGATAAATTACCAGCCATTAATTCACTTATTTCTGCAAGAGAAAGAGATAAGCCCATAGCATCATTAAGACCTTGTTTATTTATTTCTATCTATTTTTCAAGATTCATTGATTTATCAAACAATAGTCCAATAGCATCAAGAGACTTAAAAGCATCATCATTAATTCTACCAAGCTAATATTCAAGAACTGCAAGTTCATCCTCAGACACATTAAGTTTAACTTCAACTTTGTATTGAACTTTTTCTAATTGAGCATCAATACGCTGATTAATTAAATCTTGATACTTTTGCTCTTCATCACGTAATAAATCATAGGTTTCTTCATACTGTTCAATATACTTTTCTAATTGTTCATATTTCTTTTCAAAAATTTCCCAATTAGTATCATCATCTGTATACATATCGGTCATTTGATTATACTTAGCATACATAGCATCTTGAATGGCGTCAAAATTAGAAATATTACCTTTTTCGTCAAAAAGCATCTCTGGACCATTGATGAGGTCTTTATAATAAGCTTCCATAACTGCTTTATCTACTAAAAGATAGCTTTTTATTTCATCAAGATATTCTCCTTGCTTAGCAATAAGCTCATCAGTTTTCTTGATTTCCGCATCCATATAGTCAAGACGGTCTTTACCAAAAGCTCTATCTTTTGCTTTAGAAATATCATCATATTCAGCATTAAGGTCTTCTAATTGGTTAAGAACTGTATGATAACGTTCTTTATCACTATCATTTTTCTTTTCTGCGTGCTTAGAAGAACCTCCACCTCCTCCACCAGAAGATGTCTTTTTATTACCCAAAGTTGGAGTTGGAGCATCTATTTTTTTATAACTTCCGCCTCCCATAGATTTAGATTTAATTTTTGGTACATAAATCTATGAGCCAGCGGCCAAGCTCTATTCACCACTTAAAGGAATAGGTTTTACTTCATATCCTCCATCTGGCCTTAATATAGCATACTACTGATAACCCATAGAGCGTAATGCTGTAGCAGTATCCACATCTACTGGAACATATTCTATTTCAGGATCCCAACCTAAAGCGTTAAATATTGCTTGCATTTGTTCCCCAGTCATATTAGTTTGATTTAATAAATCTGCTAAAGCATCTAATGCTGGGGCGTCATTAACAATAGCACCTATTTCAATATCTTGTGCATTTAATTCTTCTATTTGACTATATAAAGTAGAAAGTTCTTCTTCATTTAAACTTAAATTTATCTAAACCTAATCCATTGATGTCATTAATCTAAGTTTTTCAACGGCACCATCTACTCCATTAGCGATATCAGAAAGAGCCTACTAAGTAGCTTCTGAATCAATAAAATCCTAAGAAATTACGTCTTCTTCAATTCCAGTTAATAAAGAGATATCTTTTCTTAAATTACCAATTGCTTTTGAATATTTTTCAGTATTTTTTATATCCTAATTTTTATTAGCTTCTACTAAAACCTTAACATAATCTTCATAATTATCGCCTAAATCTTCAACAGCTTTAGCCTATTTTTTCTCTTCTAATGCAATTCTTTTTGCTAGCTATGGCTAATCCTGTAAAGCATCATTCACACTCTAAAGAGTTTTTGCATAATCATCTACTTCATCTTTATCAAAGCCATACTTGGAAATATCTTTTTTATAAACTGTATCAAAAGCATCTGTATACTATGAATCATTTATTACCTCACTAGAAAGCATTCTGTCTAATTCACGCAAAGATTCAGCAACAAGCCCAACATTCTGTCCAGCTTCCTATGCAGCTTCAATCTCAGCAGCATGTAATGCTTTTAAACTCTCATCAACACTATCCAAATCATCTTTTAAAACATAGGTTCCATCATCTAAAACACGGAACAATTCCTGCTATTCAGTAAGAAGTTTATTATAATCATCTGCTGTAATATTTCTATCTTCTGCAAGCCCAGAAATAATTTTAGAACGTTCATCATAACCACTACGCCAAGTTTTTGTTTCTTGCGTAGTAGTAGGAATACCACCCATAGCGGCAAAATCCAATTCTGATATAGTCTCTTTTCCTAGTCCAATTAAAATATTATTAATAACTTTTAGCAAATCTTTAGCAGCTTCAGTGTCACCATTAATTGCTTTTTGTATTGTTTTCCAATTTTCAATAAAAAATTCTGGTTTTAAGACGGAGCTTAAATCTTCGGTTGTGCCAAGGAATTTTTCTAATGCAGTTTGCATAGCTCCCAAATAATTACTAGCAATAGCCTAAGTGCCATTTTTAACTGCGGCATCCCATTTATCCCAATTAGATTTAAAGTCTTGCTATCCTTCAGATACAGTATAAGAAGAAAGAGCTAATTTATCTAATTCTCTTGAAGTGGCTCCTATATTCTCTGGTAAAGTTCCAAGATAATCAGCATAAGCTTTTATCTAATCATAACTCTAACCAAGATTTAAAGCTTCTTTAGCTAATGTAATATCATAATATTTATCATAAGTATTCTAATCTAAATAACCTGCCGATAGATATTTATCTAACTATTCTATTGAACTAGCAAAACTAGCTAAAGCTTCCATTTTAGCTATAAGATTTTCTTTCTCTCCACTATAATTATCACTTGTTACTATATCTTGAGCATTTTTTATTTGTTTGCCTAAATTAATCTATTCCTATTCAATTATACTATTTTCTGCTTCAAGACGGTCAATTTGCTATTCATACTAATGAAAACGCTTTGCATCTCCAAAATATATTTGATCTTGATGCTAAGATAATAACTAATAATCTGCACTAACTTTTATTGACCTAATCTTAGCTTTATTTTGATTAAACTTACTCTAATTATTCTAAAATTGTATATCTGATTCATCTAATATACCCTAAGCTTGCATAATATCTATAAGACTAGAATTATTAAACTAATTTTTAGTATTATCTATTTGATTTTTTAATTTTTCTTCTTCACCTTTTTTAACTGCATCATAAAATTCTTCAGCAGATGTTTTTAATATAGCAGTTCCATCATATTGCAAATCAAAATATTTTCTATATTCTTCTCCTAAGGAAGCATATTCATCAGCAGATATTTCATCCCCAATATTTTTCAATTTAGAAGCAATAGACATAGATTTAGAAGCAGAATCTTTCCAAGAAGATAAAGAATCTTGTATATTATTTGCACTTTCTGCTATTATTCTATCTAATTCAGCAAATACTTCTTCAATTGTTTCAAAACTACCATCTTGAAGAACCTATTCTATATATTTTAAATATTCTGGTTTCCAATTCTTACTTGAAAAAAGCTCATTTAAAAAAGCATCACTGTAGTTAGCTTTGACATTTTCTCTTATTTTTGCTAAACTATCAAGCCAATACTAAACATAATCCTCAACATCAATTCCCATTGAGCTTAAAAGATTTTTAAAATCATCATCTAATACTTCCACTACATCAACAACATTATCTGTTGATAGCATTTTTTGGTAAGCTTTTTCATAATTTTTACTCTAAGAAAAATAAGTTTCAAGGTTTAAATCTTTAAACATTTGGGCTTTATCATCGGGCCAAAGTATATTTTGATACTATTTTAAAAAAGCAATCGATTCATCAATCTATCCCGAATCTAATAATCCAGTTTTTAAAGCATCCTAATATTGTGAAAAATACTATAAATACTATGAAAAAAGTTCTTCATATTTTTCACCATTATATCTAATTCCTTCTTCATAAAAAGTCCATGCATTTTCCCTAGTAACTAATTCATTACCATAAATATTATCATCTCTTATTTGGGTAAAAATTACACCAGGATTAAAGCTTACCATTCCAGAATCAGAAAATACCTTTTCAAGATAATCATTTAATAATGGTATATAATTTTCATATTTATATGGGACTTCTGAAGATATAAAATCATAAAAATTTTTATATTTTCCTTCTGCATTTTTTGTTGAAAGTTCTGTTATTTTATCTCCAGATAAACCGAGTATTTCTCCTAATTCCTTAATAATTTTTTCTGTTTGATTAATTTGTAAATCTTTGTCAGTCTAAAAAATTGTATATTTAGGTAAATTATTTGAAAATGTATTAGAATACCATTCATCAAACTATTCCATTGATCTATACTATAAAGGAACTTGTAAATCTTTACCATTTATTTTAACACCAGTTGTCTAATAAGGTTCTATCGATTTAGGAGCATTTTTTTTATCTCTTATTAAATCCATAAAAGAATTAACTTGATTCTATTTTCTAATTTCTAATAGCTATTGCTCAAGTTTTAATTGCTACTCTGTTATAGCCTTCTATGTTTCTGCTTTATTGAGCTACTCCTATTCAATTAAACTAAGAGGTCCTTTATTTTTAAGCTCATCAATAGTATCATTTAATTCTTCTAACTTGCTCTCTAAATCACTAACAACAGTTTGCTATTCTTTATAAGCTGAATTGGCTTCTTCAAAAGCTTTATTTACTTCCTCGGTAGATTTGTGTAATTTTTTAATAATAGCAATTACAGCTGCACCTAAAGCTATAATTGCCCCTAATACAAGTAAAACTTTAGACTTATTTTCTAATTGATTTAAAACCCATTGAATTTTTGTTCCTTCTTTTTTAGCTGCATTTTTTGCTTGTTCTGCCGCAGTTTCGGCTATTGTATTTTTGATTTTTTCTCTATCCTAAGCATTTTGAACACTATTCGCTCCAATAGCTTCCAAATCAATATTTAAACCTTCACGTTCTATTAAATTTTTATATTCAGTAGCCGCAGCTTGCCCAGTTAACTATTTACTTTCAATAGCTCTTAAGCCACTTAAAACTTTTATTTTTGCCTAACTAGCTGCGTAAGTTCCATCTAAAACAGCTTGCTTCTAACTTGCCCATTCTGTAATAGTTCCTACATTCTTCATTAAAGTAATAAAAGTTGGAACAATAGCAGTTAAAGAAGTAATAACCGCACCAAACTTTTCCCATCCTGTTAAATCAGGGTTTCCCAAAGAATCAATAACACCAATAACTTGCTACATTATAGAATAAGTATTTCCTAAAGCAGATCCAGCTACTCCAATAGCTTCCATACCCTAAATTGTATGACTTGGATCAAAGTTATCCATAATCTACTATAGATTTTCCATGTCTGATTCAATTTCATCTAAATTATCCTAGCGAAGACTCACATTAAGTTCAAATTTAGAATAATTATCACCTAACATTTCTCTTAAAACGGAATCAGCATTTTCCCCTTTAATTATCAAGCCATCATCTATAGCTTTTCTAATTTTTGCCATATTATTTTCTATAACTTTTGGGTCAGAACCTTTAGCTATTGCTTTTTCCAATCCTTCAAAAGCTTTACTTAATCCAGTTACATCTGCTATGGATTTAGGTACAGTTTGTTTCATGCTTGACAACATTTTTAATAAAGTATTGTTTCTATCATTAGTAGTTCCTTTTTTATTGCCAAATTGCTTTAAAACTACATCCATTTGGTCAAGCATACCATTCATATTCTTTAAAGCATCATCATTAAAAACTTTATATTTTTTACCCTATGTCTAACCACCTTCAGTAGCATCATAGGTCATAATTTTAAGTAATTCTTTATAAGTTTTTGCTGTTTTATCTTTAAACGCAGTAAGATTATAGTCAAAAGTAGAAGCTGCTTTTAAAGCATTTTCATACACCGTCTTCATTTTATCTTGCCCAGCTGCTTCAAGACTATTCTTTTTATCTCGTAAAGAGCCTTGAGCAGAACTTAAAATAGTTGTATCAATTTTTGAAGCTATTTTCTAAGAAGCCATCTCTTGAGCTATTTCAACCTATTTTCTTTCAAGCTCAATTCTTTTTTCTAAACTTTCAATTTCCTATTTTTCAGCTAAAATTTTGTTCTAAATAGTTGCAATATCATTTATATTTTGCTCATAAGCTCTCTATTCACTTTCACTTAAATCATCATTTACACGTGCTAAACGAGAACGAACCTCTAATAACTGATTAGAAGCCTAAAGCTAAAATCCTAATGAAGAATTGGGATCAATACCTTTCCCATTAACATTCTATAAAACGCCATCACTAATATTCTTCATTTCGTCCTAAATAGTTTTATAAGATTGCTCTATTCTATCTGGTCTAAATAAAATATCAAAATCATATTGAAGATTTTTTAAAGCATCAGGAATTTTATTGGCAAAAACACTAAGCATAATACTACCAATAGTAGTAAGAATTGTGGGCAAACCACCTGCCGCATCAATAAAGGCATCTAAGCCGCTAACCGCATCTGCTATAGCATTATTAATACCAATAAAAAACTTATCATCAATTAAACTCTAATATAAGCCTTCCATTGAAGCTCTAACACGCTTTTCAGCAGCAGCCCAACTTTCAGCATAAATATCAGCTTGCTTTTGTAAAGTGCCCTCTGCATTATAGGCAACTCCCAAATTTTCTTTAAAATAATCATAGTTATTCATTAAAGCAATTAATTGAGAGTACTATCTAACCATTTACTACTTTATATTTCTATAAAGATTAGACTATATCTTTATTCTTTTATTAGAATATCTTCCATTTCAAACTTTTAAGTCTTACTTCCTTACGGAATAGTCGTTGAACTTTTTTACCTTGCGGTAAGATTAGCTGCTGATTATCCAATTTTTAACATTATTACTTATAAAAAGTAGTTAAAACTCTAAGGATTTTCCAGCAATTAAAAAGATTTAATGCGAGCATTAAATAGTTTACCCGCAACTGTTTGTGCCAAAGCCATTTGCTAGTCTTGACCCAATGTTTGCCATTTAGCTCCCAATTCATCAAGAATAATATCCATATCTTTAAGCTAACCATCTGTTGTTTTAATACTAATACCAACAGCGTCCAAAGCTTTGGAATATTTATTTAAATTAGTCCCATCATCAAGAGTTTCACCAAGAGTCAAACCTTGTAAACGAGAAAAAATTGTTTTTAACGCATTACCAACAACATCCGCACTTTCACGAGTTTTTGCGGTAATAGTAGCTAACGCAGCGGTAGCATATTCATAACTTAAGCCAACTGTTTTTGCGGCAGCTGCAAATTTATTAACACCTTCTGAAATTTCGTCGGAGCTAGAAGCTGTGGCCGCACCTAATGCAACCATAACGTCAGAATAATATTCAAGACTTTTACTACCATCATAAAAGTTATTCCAAACAGCCGTCATCTAGTCAGAAACAGTTTGTGCAGTAGTGCCCGCAGCATTGGCCATTTTAATAGTAACTTCTGTTCTTTTACGCACTTCTTCGGCGTCTAACTTTATATTCCTTAAATTTTGTTAAAATTTAAGCGTTCTCTTATGAACTGCTCCCAACCTCACGATAGGAGAATAGACTATATCTTACCTTTATACCTAGGTATCTTCTTTTTGAACCCACTTAGGTTCTACTCCCCTTTGACTGGGGATAGTCGTTGAACTTCCTTAGCTAAAAAACTAAAGTAGCTGCGGATTACCTTTATTTAAGGCTTCCCACGCAATTAAAAGATTTTTAGGGCAATTGAAATTTCATCGATTACATTTTATCAAAATTTTTAAATAACTCACTTAAACTTTTTTGACCACGATTTTTCAATAACCGATGAAGAAGTTATGCACCCTACTAAAAATAGATCAAACTCGACTTAGTATAATCCGTAGTTGTCGTACTAAGTCTTTTTGCTGCTTTATTAGCTTGTTCCGCAAACTCGGCCATCTAATCAGCACTTTGTCCAGTAACAATTCTAATATCATTTAAAGAAGCATTAAGATTTTTAGCATATCCATAAGCAGTCTAAATTGCACCCATAAAACCGTGGAGCATACTACTTGATAACTACCACTTAATAGTATTCTACATAGTTTTAGCAAAATCTTGCATCTTGGTGCCTAACTTAAACATAGGCTAATCAGCTTTAGAAATGCTCTATGCTAACTTTATAAAAGCATCTTGTCCTGTTTTACCAGCAGACATTAACTTTGTAGACAAGCTAGTTAAATTCTAATTAGAAGATTTTAAACTCTTATCAAAAAGACTTAAATCAAACTTACCTGTCTTATTATTATAAGCATTATTTAAATGATAAGCTAAGTCTTTTGCGGCGTCAGCTGCTTCGCGCAAATTTTTAGCATTTGTACTACTTTGAGAAGCAGTAGCCCCGCTATAAGATATCTTATTTAATAGGGACTGTAATTCCTAAATTTGCGATTTTGCCTTTCCGGTATCAGCATTAAACGCAAGGGTTACATCTATTTTTTTACCCATTAAATATACTCCTTTCACTCTTTTTATTTTACGTAAAATAAAAAAGGCGATAGAGACAAACTCTATCGCCTATTCTCTATTAAACTTTAAAAATTAGTCTAATAAATTATCCCATCTTGTCCAGAACTTCTTGCAAGAATTCTACTCCATTCCTATTAGCAAGTTTAGCTCTAATATCATCAGCATTTAAATCTAAATCTTTATAATCATCAGTAATGCCTTCAAAAATACCCATAGCAGAAGTCTTATATGTAAATACACTATCAACAATATTATTTACATTTTGAGCAATCCATTCTTCCTCATCCTCTGGAATTGCATCAATAATTAAATCTCCAAACCCCGAGCCAAACAAGTTGTCATAAAATTTATAAGTATCTTCCTTTTGCTTTTCTGTGAAACTAATATTAGAATAATATTCTACAAGCAGTAAATCAAGCATAACATTTACATAAGCCCAGTTAATAATCCTTTCTCCTGAGCTAGGAGCTGCCGCATTTACAACTCGCTCAATAAGCTAAATTTTATCCGCCATAGGTAAATACTACTTAACTTCAATAGCAGAATTTCCGAACTTTACTTCTTTAACATCACTATTAGGCTTAACACCTAATTTAGAAAATGAAACCTTAGCCATAATTAAATATCTCCTTTTACTCTTTATATATTTTTATTATATCAAAATATTTTTATTATATCAAAGCCTTTGTAGAAATAGACATCTATAATTTTTGCACTTGCAACTAACTTAAAATTTTTCCAACACGAGCAAAAGCTGTATCTATATCAGGCTTTTTATCACCCAACCAATTATTATTATACTATGTTGGGTCTTTAAAATTCTCTATACTCAACAGAGATAAATCCTCTGAAATAACTCTAATTAAATCAGAAATAAAATATACTTTAAAATGGCCCTTTTGTGAGTTATCGTTTACAATAAAAACATCAGCTTTTTCACTTCTTGATAAACCAGAAGCTCCTTTTTCCTAAACTAATACTCCGCCCATAAGAGCATGTAACGCAAGAGTTAATTTAAAAGTATTATGAGCCAGCATTAAAACATTGGAATTTGGTCTATCAGGCCTTCCAATATTTGCAGTAATATTTAGATAATGATTGGCAAATTCAGGATAATCTTGTATAAAATTAGCTGTTGAACTACCCGATAGAATATGAATTTTTCCGCTATAAAAATTAACATTTTTCATACTAGCATTTACGACTCCGTCAGGAAGTTCAAAGTGAACATCTACCTTATCTTGAGTATAATTACTATGAGCATCTTTTTTCCCAAGTTTAGTATCAGTACTAAATTTACTTTGCTAATCTTTTTTGGTATTTTCGATAAACTTATTTTTAGAAGTTGCTTTTCTTGAAGTATTACCTCCAACAACCTCACCTTTGATTAACTCTATAAAAGCATTTGTATTATTATTTAAATATGATAAACAATCTTCTATGCTTTCTTCCTCTAATCTATTATAAATTTCAGCACTAATGGCTGGAAGATATTCCCCTAAATAACCTTCTATTGCAGTATTAGTAATCTATTTAGTCATATCCATAAGAGCCTATAAATCTTGAACAAAATTAATACCCAAATCACTTATTTTATAATTCCCTCTATTAGTTTCAGCATTTTTACTTACAGTTTCAATTAACTTATCATATTTCTCCTAAAAAGCATCCACTTTCTAAATGAAATCTTTATCTATTTGGGAAGTAGCTTCAAGATTTTTGCTTAAAGTATCTCGCACTTTTACTAATTCTTTAATTCTAGCATCTACCGCATATAGTTTAGTAAATTGTTTAATAACATTATCTGCTTTTTTTCCACCAATAGCATTTTTTCTTTTTGAAGATAACGCAGATTTACTATCTCCTAGATTAACATTATTTCCACCCGTAGCAGCCAAAGTATTATAATCTATTCTTGTTTTATTTAAAAGTTCTGCTTTTCCTAAGCTTGATATAGTCTATTCAAAAATCTACATAATTTTTGACTATAAAGCTGCAACCTAAGCGTCAGTATATCCTGTTTTAATAATACCCGATGCTTCTGGGCTAAAATAGAAATTTAATCGTTTTTCTAGTTCAGCTTTAACTTGGGCTTTGTTTCCTTCAAATTTACTTTTTGCATTATTTAATATATCTTGCCGCTATGCATTAAAAACAGCTGTCGGGTCTGGATGAGTTCCATCATTTACTCTTAATCCATATTTTGAATAATTTTTATACCTATAATGTATATAACTACCGACTTTCATCCTTTACCTCCATATAAACAAAAATAGGGAGAGATATTACTATCTCTCCCTATAAATCAAACATCTTCAATAGAAATGATGCGTCTTTGCTACTTCTTTTTGGGCCGAGTAGCAATTGTTATATCTTCCTCTTCTTCAATAAGAGGTTCAATTTTCTTTTCTTCTTTAATTTCTTCTTTTGGCTTTACTTTCTTTTCAATAGGCTTCGCAGGCCAAGAAGTATGTTTTACAGCCATTAGAACAACAGGTCATGCTCAGATTCATGCACAGTACTATGACGATGCAGAGACTGGCTACCAGCTTCTTCAATAATTTGAATAGAAGCCAAAACTTTCTTAGATTTATCAAACTTGGTATAATCAGGGAAAGCATCCATAGTAAAAGTAAAGCTAGAAGGATCGCCAGAAGAAGCCATGGTGAAGGTAAAGTTAGACTGAATCTTACAGTTAGGAATAATAAATTCAGCAGGCATATCAACACCATTAGTATCACGGAACAAAGTAGAAGCTTCCAGATAATAGTTACCACCGAATTTATCAGGAGTAATTTCAATCTAACGAGCAGCGCTACCTCTACGAACATAATAATCAATCATAACACTATCAAAAGAACCATCTTTAGAAGTAGGTATATCAGAGGTATACTTATTATGCTTTTCTTCAGTTTCTCCAGTATTAGGAGTATTATTATTAAATGCTAATTCTTTAGCTACAAAAATCCAATAACCACCATTAGCAGTATCTTCATAAATACATTTACCAGCAGTCATAGCGTCTTCACTTTCAGGCTTACAATCTGAATTAATGCCCGTTTCATAAAAAGCTTTAGAATCAACAGCATCAATATTATCTGCAACAGTATAATGCTCGGGAATATGAGGCTCAGAAATAATTTCACCATTTTTCATTAACATTACATAAGCAAAATTATCACCATTTCCTTTTGGCATATAAGGAAGTTCACTAACGTGAATAGCCATACCATTCTAAGTAGCTTTAATACCACTTAAATCAACAGTTTCAGTCATATGTTGATAAATAGGCTTTTTAGAAGCTGCATCAATCAGACCAGCACCAGAAAGAATCATAAAGCCCTCAGGAGAAATCAAAGCATCTTCCATTGTGAAAGTTCAAATTGTTATCTTATAGGTTTTTTATCCTATAATTCTAATATTTATTATTCATATTAGTTCAGCATATCTTTTCTCAACTATTTTATTAATTAAGTTGCGGCCTCTTGGGAGAATTATATTCTTAAAAAGTTTCATCTCCTATGCGTTGCGTGTGTTAAATCTTTTAAAATCTAACTTCCACTCTGATTAGCATTCCAGCCTTCCAGATTTCTTCCGCAATTTATCCACGGCAACTTTACCTTACCGTGCGTTCGCCCCAAAACATTCTAAATATATCGTTACTATATTTATGTTCTCTAATGAACTACTGAACCTTTTTTTATAAGTCCAGCTTAGACTATATCTTCATTCTATTTTTTATAGAAGCCTTGCACTTCAATCCCACTTGAGATTTACTTCCTTACGGAATAGTCGTTGAACTTTTTTACCCTAGGTAAAATTAGCTGCTGATTGTCCATTTCAGGAGTTCCCAGCAATTCACAAAGTTTTTCTTTTCTTTTATTTCTAAAAGAACGTGAGCTAGCGATTTAGCAATCCCACGCAATCAGTCGAGCATTACCAGCACCGCCTTGTGCATAAACAGTAGTGGCAGCGCCTTCCATGCTGGACGTCTTCAATGTATCAAAATAACATACAGGCTCACCTGCATAGAAAACCTTATTACCAATCTTCTGTGCAGCTTTTGCTTTTAAAACAACATCGCAAATTTCTCTTCATAATTTTTAATTATGGACTATCTCTTACTAATGGTCTTGCCATTAGCATACCCATTTGGAGCTGTGTATCAATAACAGCCCTACGAAATCGATTAAGATTTCTAGCCTCTACAGCAGTAATTTGCCACGGGATTCTTTCGTTCCCCGTTAGCCCTTGCGGACCCCTTTGATAAAAGGAAAAGGTATGTTAGTGCGAGAGTTCACACCGAATTTCATAAGAATTTTTCCTCCTATAAAATAAATTTTTCTTTTTTACGCTATAAAAATAATTCTGGATTATTTTTATATATATATTGACCTAATCGGCAAGTATCTTTTTTCCCAAATTTTAAAGAACAGCAAGAATCATCAAAACTTCCGCCCTCAATTCCTGCTTCTTCTTTTAAAATTTCTAAAAGTTTCATTAAAAACTTTTTACTTCCGCAGGTAAAAGCAGAGTTTAATCGATTATTTTTTAACTGCATAATACAGCCATCCCCATCGAAATATCCTCTTATAAAATCAGGTAAAAATTGTTTAGGGACATTAGGAAAATTTTCAATCTCCATCCCGCCGAGAGATACAATATCATCATAAATTACTTTACAACTGAAATTAATTCGAGAAGATTGCTTATCAACTCCATCATAAAGATTTCCCTCATACTATAATTCGTCAGCAATCTTCTTTAAAATATATTTATCTTTTTTATGTAAAGTAATGTCAAATATACGTCCTCGATAAATACAACCATCAGCAAACCAAAAACCTAAAATATAGGCCATATTAGATGACCAAGTTTTAAAGTAATCCTAATTTATATTATATTTTCGAGAATTCATAGACTAAATTCTTGATTTTTCTTCCTAGGATATTTTTTTAATCAAACATCCATTTCTATGACAAAAAGAATATATCTAACTTTTAGTATATTTCTTTCCAAAAAAATCAGCCCATTCTGGCAAAGTTTTACTAATGCTCTGAAACATTAGAAGCTCCTTGTGTTCTGGTAATATTGGCATATTACACTTCCTCTTTATTAATGCAAATTCTTCATCCAATTCTCAGGAGTTCTATCAGGCTTGCCGCCTGCTAAACGCGACCGCAAATCAATATTCCAATCAGTGTATAATCCATATCTTTCTATTAAATCATAAATCTAAAACATTGTAAGATTAATTAAATCTAACATATTAATACCCAGTCCAACAGAAAGAATAGAAACATATTGAGATAAAACACTTGAATTAGAACCACCTTTTTCTTTGGCAATTCTATCTCGACCACGCATTAACTTCTAAGCAATTTCTTGTGCCTTACTGCCTTGCGGATTAAAAGATTGCTAATCCATAGGGCCATTTTTAGAGCAAAAAACTAAACGAAGAACATCTTGAAAATAATCAAAATTATTTTCATCTATGGTAATAGATTGGTTAGGGGTCATGAGGACTAAAGACCTTGGGGTAAATACAGTTTTATAATTAGGACAAACTAACTATAAAGTTTGGATAGTAGCATCTTTTTTCTCTTTTGCCTCTTTTTCTCCCATTACCATCATAAATATTTGAAAATTGTTTAAGTCACCAAGAACATTTTTGCCCTCAACAACAAACATACTTTTATTTAAAGTTAAGCACTAAGCCCCTGTAAAATAATTCTTTTCTCCTATTAAAGATATTTCTTTAATAGTTGGCTAATGAACCACTAGTTGACATTCTGGAACCGGCAAATCAGCTCCGCAAATCATAGCCAATCTATAATCAATCACTAGTTATATAACTTTCCCAATCTTTCATAAACTATTCTTCATCAGCAGGATTAGGCATAAACTTTTCATCTTCACCGCCGTGGATAGCACTATACATCAAACATAAACCAGCAAAATCATCATTTAAAATAATTTGATTGCCACTAATAAAATTAAGCTCTCCAATACCAGTTAACTTCTATCCATTAAATAAAGTATCAATTTCAGCAGCAATCTTATATGGCCGCAAAGCAAAATCCTTTAAATGCCACTAGTCAAAATGACAAATAATATCAAACTCAATCAAGTTATCTCGAAATTCAGGATTTCCACTAGGAGTAAAGTTATCAAAACTAATAATAATATAATTTAAAACAGAACCATCTACATAAAGCTTAGGAACTATTTTTATATTTTTACCAAAAAGTTCAATAGTCTAATCCTCTGTAATATTGGGCTTATCCATAGCATCTTTTGAAGTATAATATAATAAACGCTTTAAACGTTCATCTTTCATCATCTTATTTACAATAAGTTCCATATCTTTCTCAGTAGATAAGAAACTTGATTTTGGAACAGGTGCTTTTATAAACATATTCCATTCTCCTTTTACTCAAAACAAAGATTCAATCACAATAGTCTTTTTATAATCTAATAAAGGACCATCCTCATCCCCAAACCATAAGTCAAACTAACCACTATAAGAAGAGTTCCATTTTATTTTAACACAATTTCTGCCATCTTCACCAATAAAAGGAGTTAAAATAATAGGCAACTCACTGTCAGAGACATACCAAGAACCATATAAAGAATTATCTATTGAATAAACATATTCTTTTTTCGGCTTAATAAATACATCTCCAACTATCTCTTGCGGCTACCCTTTATTCGGGTCTATGGGCTTAGTAATTAAAGCTCCAACCAAACCTTTATCTAAATCATCCTCGGTTTCATTAGCAAAGTATTCAACCGCATTAACTTCTAAAACCCCCGGAGTACTAAAACTATTAACAGCTTCAACTCGCCAACAAGTATTATCTTCTCCCTCAACTAAACCCTATAAATAAAATTTACTATAACGTTTAAATTTCTTTAAAGTGGCAGTAGTTTTTGGCATTAAAATATTTAAACTATAATTTGGATTATCAACACTAATTCCGTGCTTTTGTATATAATCAATCTTTGTTTCCACTGGGCCTCTTAATGCAATATAAGTGCGTTGCTGCCCATTTTCATCTTCCCATTGTATTTCATAAGAACAACGTCTTATATCAGCTCTAAAATAAGCTAATTCAGTTAAATCCTATAAATAAACAAGCCAATAAGTGCCTGTATTACACCATTCAAAAACGTCTCCTACTCTTATATTATTCTCGTATCCAGTAGAAAGAATCTTTTCATCATAATCCTATTTAACTTTATTGGGATTAATTAAAGCTCTTACTGGTTCTGCTTCCTTTTCGCCCTCTAATGCAGGAGTAAAATCATAATACTATTTTTTTATTAAAGCACCCTAATAAGAATATAGAGTTGCCCTATCAAGAGAGCGTCTTTTATCTTTAATCATGCGGTCTTGCTAAGCATAACCGCCTCGTGCGGCCAGAGTCTTTTGCATATCTGTAATACCTTGAACAGTACTTTCTTTATAATTAGGCAAATCGCATTTGCCAATTCGATTTAACATCAACCGCAAATGCCCATTGCTACCTTTAAAGTAGGGAAGTAATTCTTCAAAATCAGCCATTTATTTTACACTATGTCAATAAAGTTATTATTTCAAATACTGTCTTTCTATAAAGATGAAAATCTAAATCTTCTTGCTTTTTTAATCCTTCCATCTTTGACAATATCTATATATATTCAATTCTTTGTAAAAAAATCTCATTTAATCCTACTATTTCTAAAAGCACGGTATCAAGTTGTCTCTACCAATCTTCTTCTTTCTCACGCATAGGAATTAATTTCCATATCTAGTTGGTTAAACGTAAAATATTTTTATTTACTACTTCTATTGGAAAATCAAAATCATATTTAGTCATCTTTAATAGGTTCACGAAGTATAGACCAATTTGATTTATACTCGCCATCTTTTCCTATTTTTCTACGTTTATACAAACGCTGCATATGATGAGACTAACGTTGGCATTCACTTAACAAATTTATCATTTTTGCTAAATGGTTGGCCTAGCTGGTCATTTTAAAATCCTCAGGTAGCAAAATTATTAACGTTATGGCTTTTTATCCACAACTTCTAACTTTTTGTTTCAAGTTAGCTTGGCATATCTTTTCATCCTTATGGGATGCTTAGTCTCGTGGGAGTTATTATCTTAATAAATCTAATATTTCAAAATAATGGTCTTGCTTTCTTTTTAAAGCTAAATAATTATGATTATAGAACGCATTACCTAACACTAAAACATCTTTTTTTGTGCCCCAAGCTATTTGGAAAGCATTATGGTCTGAAGAAGGAATTGCCAATCTTACTTGATACTTATTGTGCAAATATTCTGCCAAATCTTTAAGGAACTCTTTATTCGCACCAGAATACTACATACTGCATCTTATATCCTTATCCCCTATTATGCTTCCATCTCCATCAAAATATCCTCTAATATAATCAATCATATATTCATCAGGAAGATTATAAGGCAAAGATTTTAATTTAAAAGTCTTATTGTTTACAATCCCATACTTTTCAACATTTTTTCTAATTTCTTTAGAATTAAAAGTTAAAGAAGAGGCAGGAAACTCCCCATTATAAAATTGATAAATTGGTCCAGTATATCCTAATTCTTCCTTTATACGATAAAGTATTTCTTCGTCTTTTCTGGCGAGCGTTAATACAATTCTATTTCTGGCCCCTCGCGTATCAGGTAAATATCCATCAGCGGCTAAAAAGCCTAAAATATATGCACCATTATGACTTTCAAATACATAATTATCATTAATTTGGTATTTTCTTAAATCTACCTCATCTTCTAGCTTTGCTTTAATAGCTTCATGAAAATCTCTTAATTTTATATTATTATCTTTTAAAACTCTTCTAACTTTATCAGCACAGAAAAGTCCACCCATCTATTTTGAAATATAATTCAAACCGTATCCTTGCTTGTATAATTCAACAATTTTTTGCTGTTCTTGCTCACTAACAATTTCTTTTTTTCGGCCTCCCTTTTTCGCCCCAGGATTAGACCGAATGATACATTTATTTTCTTCTAAGACTCTTTTTATGACAGAATCACCAAAAGGTGTATTAAGCTAAACACGAATATATTTTCGTGTTATTCCATTATTATACAAATTTACGATTTGTTCTTGTAGCTCTTGTGGAACTATAATTTTACTCATTAAGTTTTATCCTCCTATGCTCTGCACGTGTCTTAGCTTTTAAACTAAGACTTCCGTTCTGGTTACCATCTCAGGCTTCCAGACTTTTACTAAGATTTTGATAATTATTTCTAATTAAAAGGGCAGGATTTTCTACCCAGTATATTTCATTCTTGTATTTTCAATAGAAGTAACCTATCGCTAAACCCAATTACACATCATTAAGATAGCTAAAATATTAATTTCCTCTGACGTAAGCTCAGCCGCAAAATATGAATGTTCTACAACTACCTTTGGGGGTTTTCCATCTTCTCCATCAGGAGTTTCATTCCATAACATGCCGATAATAAAATCAGAGGTTAAGACTTCATCTTCGCCTTTTACCTCTGATTCAAGCTTATAATCATATAAATTATAACGAGGGAACTCAAAGTTAGGAATAGCATCTATTAAGATGTTTCTTAAATCTCTAATGGTATCCTATGGAGTAAATTCCACATACATATCATCAGTTATTTTCCCCAAAAAGCGATTATAGATTTCTACGAAAGGAGTTCCCATCTATAATCTCTCCTTTTAATTACTTATTAGTAGAAACTACGTTATACTTAGGAGTGGCAGTTCTACGTCCTTCCTCAGCAGCAGGAGCAGCTTCTGTGGATTGAACTCTGCGTTTAGGAGCACCCTTTTCTTCGGGCTTTTCATCCTCTTTTTCCTCCATAACGTGGCGAATAGCAGCATCAACATCAAAACCAATCTTTTCTTTTAAGGCGATACGCTTATTCATATCTTCAAGAGGAAGAGAAACGCTTAAACGTTTAATAATATCAATTACACCAGGAGGAGCAAAATCCAGACAGTCAAGAAAAGCATCAACCGAGCCAGTCTTCATAAGCTTAATAATATCTTCTTCACTCATAAAATACTCAGGTTCAGTATGAATACCAACTTGCTCAATGCCCTCTTTATCTAAAATCTGTAAAAAATTAGACAGAATAGCTAAACCACCGGGCTGATATGTTAATTTTTCCAACTCTTCGGCACTAATCTTTTTAATCTCTCCGGGAACAAAAGAACGTCTAACTCCAAGTTCAGGAATGCGATAAACAGCAACTCCCGCACTCCTATTTTTAACTCTATAAGTATCCATATCTAAAATCTCCTTTATCTCCATTTTATAGGAGGGAAGTTAATCCCTCCTATAATTTTATAATTAATCACCAGACTTAGTGGTGTAAGACATATCAATATAAGAAGTGCTATCCCAATGAGTGCCCTTCAAATCATACTGACCAGCCAGGCTCAGGTCGCAATAGCAGCAAATGTTATTAGCCATCATAGCCACAACGCCGACTTTACGATACACTTGAATCTCACGGCTCCAATCAGCATTCTGGTGTTCCTTAGTCTGAGTAGTACCTTCAAGAGCAATCTTCACAGGCTTGTTATCAGCACCAGAAGGAATAATATAGCAATAGCCGGGGTCAGTGCTACGACGAGTATTAGTCTCATCTTCAAGACCATCAGGCAGAATAACCACAGTGCGTCCCTTATAGGTAGCTAAATGACCAGTATCCCACAGCTGCTGCTTCATAGCCTCGGTATAACGCCAACCCTCAGCAGGAACCATCTTAACAGCAAACTCATAATTACAATAAATAGTAGGGGTGCCATAAGCAGAAGCAATGACCAGCAAACGGTCAAACTCTTCTTCGTCAAAACCAGTAGCAACAACAACATTAGCGGGGGGAAGCTGGTTGACAGCAGCCTGCATAGCATGAGTAACTTCCTTAATCAGGAGTTCATCCATACCAGTCATAACAACATCAATCAGGTCAGCCCAATCAACACGGCCATCCAGGAACTCTTCAAAGCCAATTTGAGCAGCGGCAACCATAGCAGAAGTGGGAACTTCAAAGCTCTCATTCTCATTATAACCAAGCTTAAACACTTCATACTTACCAGCTAAGCCGCCACGGGTCACAAACTGCTTAGCACGCACACGATTATCTCTCTTGCGTCTAAAAATGGGCTTATCACCCTAAGCAAACTGCTTAGTCTCAGCAAACTGAGCATAAGTTCTCTCAACCTTCTTGGGCAGAACATCATCGATAGTCTGTTCAATAACCTCAAACAGAATTTCTTTATTCTTTCTATAATCAGCATTAGTGCCAACATACTCATTCAGCTCACGACGAAGAGCTTCATTCATCTGTGCATAGGAAAAGTTCTCACCATTAAAGCTATAAGAAACAGGAGCAGAACGGTCAGCACGAGCAACTTGCTTAGCAAGAGCAATCAGATTTTTCTTATCTAACATAATTTTCTTATCTCCTTTCTCTTATTACTGAATACGCTGAACCTTAACGCCACGCTGATGGTCAGGCACAGTATAAACCTTAACAACTTTCCAAATCATATCGCCAGAACCAGCAAAGGTAGCAGTAGCCTCAACCTTAGTCTTACTCAGGATACCCTTATCGCCCACATACAGCTTGTCACCAAGAGCCAGTTCAGTTTCATTAATCATATTAGTGGTATACAGGTCACCCACATCGGTCTTAAAGACACGGGGGAACATAGAAGTTCCTTCCTTCATTTCCTTCTCACGATAAGAACGCAGACGCATAAACAGAACCTGAGCAGGATCAGTGCTGTTAATATCATCCATTTCCCAATAATCATGAACGTCAGAAGCAACCTTATAATCAGGAGCAGTGAATCCATCACCAGTACCAGGAGTTACAACGACCTTACCATCCTTAACTTCTTTCTTAATACCAATGGCATTAGGGTTATTACCCTGCCAGAAACGAGTGGGGCCATAGGTATCATTAGTAGTGCCCTCATCAACAGGACTATACACACGAGCACTATAATTACCCTTAATCATAGCGAACTCGCAGTCTCTCTGGAACTCACGGTAAAGCTTGATTTCATTATAAACCAGCATCCATTCGCCATCACCAGTGAAATTCACTTCACCATTTTCATAATCATATTTCACAAACTGACCTTGCTCTAATATCTTAATATCTTTGTTAGCAGGCAGCTGTGCATAAATCTTTCCATTATACTGAGCAGACAGATGATTAGGCTCGACCTGCGCATACCCTACTTCAGGATAGGATGCCTGAGACTTAATCTTGCTCTGTAAAAAATCTTTAAGCATTTAAGTTTTCCTCCTTGTTATTTTAATCCATGCTCTCAGCAGTAGCACGAACAGATTTTACCCAAGCGGGCACGGCATTATCATCAGTATCATTAAAACTGTAAGTAACAGGCTTATTTTCTTCTTCAGTCTTATTAAAAGCAACCTTATTACGAACGCAAACAATAGATAACTTAGCCTCAATATCATCAATAGAATAATTATCAATATTTTCAATAACATCAGCTTTATCTTCGTCAGAAAGCATATAGAAACTATCAATCATAGCTTGCTTTTCTTTCTTGATAACCCCATTCTTAAATTCAGTTAAAGCAGCCATTGTCTGTTGAGCTTCGTCAAAAGACGCTTGAAGTGCATTAAATGAAGTTAAAAGATTATTATAATTATTCATTAATTCTACATATTCAGGAATTTCATCTAAATTATAAGATGTAGGTTCCTCTATAACTTCTTGATTTTCTTCGGGCTTCTATTGTTCATTTTTGCCCAATAAAAATTGAGAATTTTCTTCAAGAGTAAATTGAGGTTCATACTCATCTTCAAAAGAAACAAGCTCTTCCGCAAATTTAATTGAATCATCTTCTCCCAAAGAAAAATCAATACGATAATTTTTATCTTCTGCCTTTAAAACAGCAAATTTCTGTTCCCCATCTTCATAAGCACCCATAACACTATAGGCATCATTAAAATGAGAATAAAGAGCAGTCCATAAAGTATCGCCAACGGTCATAGGATATTTAGCAAACACTTTTTGCTCCTCCTTGTTTAAAATTTTTGTCAATTCATTCATCATAGAGAACAACTGCTCTTTAAAGCTTTCATCGAATGAGAATTGAATTGTTGGAGCTTGAATAGTAGCCCCTTCAAAACAAGGTTCTACGTCTTTTCCAAGAACGCATAAACCTTTTATAATTGCTTCATTTATAATGAAAAATTGTGGTTTCCCATTATTGTCTTTTGACCAATAGGCATCAATATTTTTATCGTCAAGTTCCATAGACTAATTATTACCCTGTTCAATAATTCGTTTAGTCTCTGGGAAACGTCCTGTCCAAATCCAACCTTTGGTCATAAGATATTCTCTTTCTACTGAATTATCATCTAAAAATTTAGCAAACCAAACCTTAGCGTTCAAATCGACAAATCCAATAGGTTTAGTTAAATCTTTCTAAATTATATTCCCATCATCATCAAGAGAAAGCTCTCTTTTATGTCCTTCAAAGTCTTGCTTTTCTTCATTCCAAAAAGCAACAATAGGGCTACCAGGCAAACTATTAGCAATCTAAGTAGCAGTTTCTTTTGTAATAACACTTAAATTGCGGTTTGCTTGCTCCCCCACATAACAAACTTTAATCTCGCACTCAGAGATTAAAGGATTATAAGGAGTAACATTAATAAATTCAATAGGAGATGATAATTTAATACTTGTATGTTCCATTACTCTTTCTCCTTTATTAGTTCATACTTTCTCGATTAGCAATTGTTTTTTCACTTTTTTCATCGTCTGATTTTTCGGGACGACCGGCCTCTTGAGTATCTTGATTTTTCTAAGAGGTCGATGAATTACGATTGCCCAGAATATCTTCGCCATTTAAAGTAGAACTCATAAGAGGAGGTATCATAATTTCACTTAAATGTAAAATTTCATTTTCAAACACTGCTGAATTAAGAATAAAGCTCTAAGAATGCCCAAGAGCTATTTGCGGCAGCATCTTAGAAAATCCTAGCTGCGTTTGTTCCTTATAGGTCTTAGCAAGATTTTGATAGTTATATTGAGTAGTTTCCAAGAAATAGAATTTAAAATTATACTTCTTAGCATTTAAATTCTTTCGAGCTACTATTCTATCCATAAAAATATTAAACTAAAATAGCAACGACCGCATAGAGCTTTCGTCATCAAGTATTGACTTTTCAAGAGATAAATTACCATCAGTATTAAAGATATTTCTTGAAACGCCCATACTATTATAAGCTGTGCGTTCTGCTTCTTCCAGATTATCACCAGAAGTAGCATTAGCAGTTTCTGAAAGGTCAATTGAGTCAACATCAGTAAAGGTAGTTAAAACATCTACTCCTATACAGTTTTTCAGCATCGAAACTGCATTATTATGTATATCACGAGCTTCGTCTACATCGAATACCAAATCACTATTTTTATCTAATGGCAATTTTTGGACAATAATTTTTAATAACTATTGCATTAAGCGTTTACGCTCTAATCCCTAAGCTTCTTCTAAGTCAATCAAAGCTGGAATAGAATTAAAGAAGAAGGGTATATCGCTATTATTTATATTAAATTTAACTGTATTTTCAGGGTCTAACAAATACCATCCATTAGTAGAATAAAAAATATCGTGGTAATGATTTTCATCAGTTTCTACTAATTTTCCCTATTTATAAAGCATATACCCTTTGGCAAATTCAGGTGGAAAAAGATTTAACATCTTCATCCTATATTCAGTATTGCCGAAAGTATCAAAAAACTTCATATTAAATTCCACTGCGGGATTATTATTTACTGTATATCTTGTGCGACAATACTCTACCGGCAACTACTATATTACTATTTTATCAGGATTGTCAATGATATAACCATAATAACAGCCGTCACGGACAACCCTCGAAGCAAGGGAGCCGCACATATATTTGACATAAGAATTATCAAAAAAGTTTAAAGCTTTTGAAAAATCTTTTAAAACTTTATCTATTTTAACGCTATCGTCATAAATCTCAGGAGTTATATACCAATCAAATCTATAAAGAAAAGCAAAATAATCGCAAACTCTTTCATATATACCATTTAGATTATAGAAAAGATTTGATATTCTGCGCATTTCCGCATAATCTTTATTTGCAATAGCAAAATAAATAGCACTTTTACTAATCCCCAATTTTTCAGCATAGGCATCTCTATATCTATCTAAATTAAGAACTGCGTTATCAAGAGACTTTACGCCCACTTTAATCTTTTTATACTCAGTGGGTTCTTCTGGGACAGAACGAAATTCAAATAAATCAAATCCTTTTTCTCTTGCTCTTTCAGCTCGAGTTTTTGAGGTATCCATTTTTTTCCTCCTTTCTTTTAGTATCCAGCCTTTTTCATTATATAATCATAATCTACGAGGTCTTCTTCATAATAAGGAATTTCTATTAATTTAATATCATTTAAAGCACAAAATCTACGCTTTTTATTATCATTAAACTATTGCTAATATAAACCCTTTTTCCCACCAAATTTGCTACTTGGCTCATAATGCTACTTTCCTTGAAATTCTATTAAAAAATCTATATCTCCGTCATCATCAAATACTGCAAAATCAAATCTTAAAGCACGACCATTAGAACTACATAGTCCAGGAAATACATATTCTTCTTTAAAATTAAATCCGGCATCTTCAAGTATTTCGTGTATTTTTATTTCTCCACGAGAACTTAGCATAAAATCACCTACCTAAATTAAAGAAAAGGCTTTCTTTAATTAAAGAAAGCCCAATCTTTTGCCACGAACTTCTTTTTCTTCTTTTTTCTATCTTCTTCAAGCTTTAAATAATAAAGACCATATTCGACAATACTAATTGTATTAGACTATATCACTCTTATATTTTTATAAGATACTACCGCTTCAATTTCTTTACTCCGCAATGGATAGTCGTTACACCTTCTCTTTAATAAGAGCTTGGCACGGGATTATCATTTGTCCAAGTCAACGAACAAAGCCTTCCCCGTGTTCAACAATAATGCGCTCGATAGCAAAAATGCTATTTTTTCTTTTTAACGCTGAAAACTTATCTTTACGTATTCTTTTATTTACTTGTTTTAGGTTAATATTAGCACCTTCTGTTTCTTCTCGAAGGTTCGCCATTTCCTCACCTAAAATGGAAGTTAGAACAAAAGGTTGTAAGTATTTTGCCCTCTATTCTGTTGTCATATTTTGACCAGCTTTTTGAGCCAGCAATTTTTGCTAAGCTAATTTAGGGTCTATTAAAAGTTTAACTTTTCCAGAAGCAAGCTAAGACTTAACATTAACATGTGCCTCTGAATTTATCTAAGCATTTGCCTTTATAATGTATAAGGCATCTAAAATTGTATCATTAGTTTTGTATTTTACATATTCTGCTTTTTCATCATTATAAACTCCAAACGGGGGTAGCACTTCTCCACTTGATGTTTCAATTTGCGGTTTAACCATATAGTCGACTAAACCTGCGCCACTTTATATTCCAGTAAAGTCGCTTACTTTACTGCGTTATTTACAGCTTATAATTTCTTATAAGAATAGACTATATCATTATCCTAAATTATAGGATATCTCTCACTTCAAATTGTCAATAGCTTCCAATTTTACTTCCTTAAAGGAATAGTCGTTGAACTTTTTACTAAACAGTAACTTAGTTGCTGATTACCTAAACAGCTTCCAGCAATTCAAAAGATTTATTCATATTATATTTCTATAATAGGACGCTAAATTATTTAACGCCATTTCCATCTATCACTATTCTATTGGCTTCATACTTAAAAAATAAACGTTTTAAGAAAATTGCCTAATCCTCAAAGTGTTCATCATTCATAGTATAAATATTAACAAGTGATTTAATGGGAACGCCTGAATTTTGCGGAGTTGATTTAAAAATACAGAATACTGTATCACACCCTTTAAAACGAGCAACGTCAGCTGCAATTGTGTATGTAGCCAGTTTTGAAGAACGCCCAGATGATTCATATTCTGGCTAATTTAAAATACGATTGCGTGCATATATTTCTGGATTAAAGAACGCATCTTCGGTCGTTCCAGTCCAGCAGCTTTCAAATTCTCGTTCAAAAGATGCTTCATTGAACGTCAATTATTCTAATGTTTCCATTAGCCCTGACTATTTCTTACTTATATTTCTATAAGAAAACCATTTCAAAAATATTTAATTTCTTACTCCTTTTCACAAGGATAGTCGATACAGGTCTTGCGGCAACCGCAAGTTCCCACGAGATTACCTTCAACTTTACTCGTTAAGGCTTCCTCGTTAGCTCTAAATAATTAGAACCCCAATTTTAAATTGGCAAAGTTTTATAAGGCACGCTTTTTGCTTACCTTCTTCTTTTTGGTCGCTAATAAATGTTTTGCTTTGTAATCCTTCGGCAACAGGAGTTCGCCAAGTGCCTCCGAGCACAATACATCTTTCTGGCTACATAACCATACGCACCAAAAGTCCAATCAATCTGTCATAAGAGTAAGAAGACTTGAAACCAGCGGTTGTTCCTAATTTTTTCATATAATTCGCTATTATTATATGCGTTTAAAATTGCTATATATTTCTATATAGAGAAGACTATATCTTCACCTTCGTCTTTACGTTAAGGGTTCCCTACTTCAATCCCACTTGAGATTTACTTCCTTAGAGGAATAGTCGTTGAACCTCATACTTTTTCAGTATTTTGGATGCTGATTACCTTTATAGGCTTCCCAGCAATTCTGGAAATTTGCTTTTGCTAATTTCTTAGCAATGATACTAACTAAATTAATATAAATCTAACTTTTGTTCACTGGTTCATTTTCTTTTCTAATACCATCCATTCCCATACGAGGAACAGCCATAACAGGAATAATAACTTCACGTAGAATTTTATCATCTACGCCCACACATTCCTCAATGCTACCGCCATTACGACGCTAGCCACGAGAGCTTTCTTTTGCCGCGAGATTGTCAAGAACAGAAGTATTCTTAAAGATATATTTAACATAATCTTTTCCTTCTTGTGTCTTGCCTCTCGACCAGTTTATTTCTCGCTCTAATGGAGGTATTAGTCTACATAATTCTTGAACTTTTTGGCTTAAAATTTCAGCGCTTTGCTATTTCAGTTCTGTTATCTTATAAGTTTTTTATCTTATAATTCTTATGATTATTATTCTCATAAGCTCAGCATATCTTTTTATCCTTAAAAGGATACTGCGGCCTCGTGGAGAAATTATTCTTTCGTCATTCTCTATGCGTTGCCCCTGACTAATCTAATTAAATAAATTAGCCTTCGGTTCTGGTTCTCATTCCAGAGTTCCAGCTTAATTCCGCAGTTTATTACCATTAAATTACTTTAATGGACGGCATTTCTTTTTTATGCCATTTTCCATATAATCTAAATATTTTTCATATTTTCTATCCAAATAAACATTAGCATCTCTGTAAATCCAATTTAAAAATTTATAAACATCATATTCTGCACTAAAAATATATTTTTTAGCTCCATTGATATTTTTACTTGCTAAAAATAACTAATTTTTTGTATACATAATATGGCTTAATTCATTTAATAAATTTTTTAAAAAATCTTCTGTACTAATTATACCAACAGAAAAAGTTTTGTCCGTATTACAAAAGCATCCATCCCCATCAAAATATCCTCTTACAAAATGCCGTAATAAATATTTAGGAACCTACTGTTCTGTTGGAAACTTTAAAATTAAAGATTTCTTGGGGAAACATCCCTATTTAATTAAATCTTCTTTACATTTATTGCTACGAAAACTTATCCTATATGCTTTAACATTCTCTCGATAACATATTTTATTTGAAATATTTAAAAAGCTTTTAAATTTCTCTAAATGTTTATAATCTTTTTCATTTAAAGACAACTCTATCTTATCTTCTTTTGAGCTTACATTCCCATCTGCATATAAGAAACCTAACCAATATACTTTTCTTCATTATCTATTTTTTCAAAAATATTTATATTATTTTTTGCTGACATAATATTATTTCAATCCTTTTTGTAACTTCGTTACCGCCCGAAGTCACAAACAAATGTGCACCAGGATACAAAATACATTTCAAAATTAATGCGAGAACAGTTAAAAACGATTTTGAATATGCCAATAATTTTTTTAATAGTTCGTTAAACTATTTCTATATATTACTATATAGTTAAGACTATATCATCAAAGTTCATTTTTTCAATTTTACTTAAAACTTACTCCATAAAGGATAGTCGTTGAACTTTTCTATTTTTCATAGACTTAGCTGCTGATTGTCCTATAAATAGGATGTCCCAGCAATTTAATGAATTATTTCCGTAGCACTTTTGCTATGGCCCGCGCGTATTTTACGGGGAAATGTTGCATACATATACTAAAACCGCATAGAACAGCGTAAAAATCTTATTCTTTGTATTAATTCATTACTTTAATACCAATAATTATTGCTCTATTTTTCAATAGAGAAGAGACTATATCATCATCTTATAACTAAAGATGGAGTGCTTTTCAATCCATTTGGACTTACAAATTAGTCGTTGAACTTATTAATAATTTTTTCTATTGTTGAAATAATTTGTTCTTTAGTAAAATAATAAGGAATAATATATAATTCAATATTGTTTTCTTGACAATATTTAGCTTTTCTTTTATCTCTATCCTGATACGTCTATAAGCTATTGCTAAAAAAATTTACTTCTTCATAGTGCTATATTCCATTATATTCAATAGCAATTTTTTTATGCTCATTTTCTAAATAAAAATCAAATCGCATTTTAGATTTTTCCAAACGCTTTTCCTAAACATATGGAATATTATGGTTATTTAAAATACTTTTTATAAAAAGTTCTCCTTTACTTTCTTTGCGAGCGCATTTTGGACATCCAGCCCTTCCGTGTATTACATCCCCAGGACGAACTTTCCAAATAAAACCACATTCATGTCTCAGTAAGATAGGAGTTGACTAATTTATGTATTCACTTATCAAAGTATAAGAACCATTTTTGCTATAACTATTTAATTCAGTAATAAATTCTTTGACAGTTCTACCTCTTTTTGCATTTGTGATGCATCCGCAATCTAAATGAGTATAAAGATTTTTTAGAGTAGTGTCTCTAACATGAGCACAATTTTTGCAAGAAACCACATAATAAGTATGAGTATTCTTAACATAAGTCTTTATTATATTATATTTTTCTTCTATTGCTTTAATTTTATTTTCTCTCTCTTTTTTTATTTTACTTCTACAATCACAACAACCATATTTTTTGCTTTTCACTAAAAAATTATTAAATTTGGTTATCTCAATAATTTTCTTACAATTTAAGCATTTTACCTTACCTGGTTCTCCCAAACCATTATATTCTAAAATTTCAAAATCTTCATCAGGAAAACGCTATTTTATTCGCATTTTTATTTCATCAATAGATATTTTTTTCATATTTTCTCTCCTTAATAAGTGCTGATTATCTATTAATAGAACTTAGGCTTACGCCGTATTCCATCCAAATACTTTTTTCTACTTTCGTTCTTAAAATAATACGAGAAAAATATTATTTTAAGCAATTTGGCTTTAAGACTTCCCAGCTTTTAACACTCTTTTTTAACCTTAGTCTTTACAAACCAAGGGGGCTATTTTTAACCCGCTAATAAAAGAAAAACTTAAACTTATTCTTATTTTCTTCCTACTCTTCTGGGGTGAATGGCTCACCAGTAATTACTTTTGGCCCATAGACCAAAAAATCTACATATAAATCTGGATATTGCCGCCAAAAGCTAGCAAATTTACCAATTATTGGTAAAATTGCCATAACACGCTCCTCTGATATACCGATTTTTTGCTTGTCTTGTGATAATCTTAATAAATCTTGTAAAGCCATTAATTATTCTCCTTAAAAAGCTTTAGAGTATCTTCATCCATCTCTTCGGCTTGGAATTTATTAAAGTCTTCAAAGTCTTTATCAGTTGTAATTTGATTTTCCAAATCTTCCATTGACAAATCATCAAAATCGACAATATCTTCGGCATCAGTTTTTTGAGCATCTTCTTTATTATTACGTTCAACCGCAAGTTCAATTAATTCATTAAGATTAGTTTCTTCTTCGATTAATCGACGAGTATAACGTTGCATATCTTTAATTGTAATATCTACTTTGTCATTAGGCTTATCAACATAAAATGTTTCGATATAACCATGTTTTTCAGCAAGGGCAATTAGCTCGCCCACACTATCTACAAATTCGCCACTCTCTGCTTTGTTTTGAGCAGCTGTGAACTTGCCACTCTTCATCAATGAGTCATAAACCTTACTCATTTTCTAAAAACCTTCTACCAATGTTTAGACTATATCATCAATGTTCTCCACTTCAAACTAAAAGTCTTACTCCTTATAGGATAGTCGTTGAGCTTTTTTGCCTGCGGCAAAATTAGTTGCTGATTGCCTTACGGTTTCCAGCAATTCAAAGAATTTTACGGGGACATAGTTAAGGTCTATCCCCAATGTCAATGAGTTGGTTCATCTTCAATGATGTTTTACAAATAAATTTTAATGTATCAATATGGCCCGCAGTCTAAATATCGTAAGACTACATCATATCATTATAAAGCTATTCAAGTTTAACCCATTCTTCCTGCTTATAACCTTTGCCCCATTTAAGACGCATAGCTAATTTTTCTTCTTCGGTTAAACCTAAATCTTCTTCTGGTTCCTCAAACTCGAAATCACTTTGTTCCTGGGGCATTTCAGGCATTCCTGCAGACAAAGGCTAATCATAAGTGGTCGGTTTGGGTATTTCTCCTTCAGGCAAAATAAAATCGACTTGCTCAACAGCTTTATCAATTTCTTGCTAATCGTATCCTTGATCGCGCATAGCCTATATAATTTCATTTTGCTCTTTTTGTTTTAAGAACTCCGTATCTTTCCAACGATAGTTCTTATATTGGTTCATTCGCATTTTTCCTAAATATCTACCTATAATAGTAGCACCAGTAAGTTTAGTTTTATCTTTAACCTATTGGTTCGCCATTAATTGCGTCCACTATTTCGGCATATAAGGAACATCACATTCCTAAAGTATCCATAAAAAAGTATCTGGCTACCAATTATTTACGTGCATAGTAATACATTTTTTACATTGGTCAAGATGCCCATTTGGATATTTTTCTAAATTATAGGTGCGGTAGAAGTTTGCTTCGTCCATAGTCTTGCCGCACTTTTTACAAAACATTTGTTTTGCCATAAATTATTCCTCCTTCTTTAACAAAGGAATTTGCTTTGCGGCAATTGAACTTTTTCGCCCATTGCGGCAAAGCTTACAAACGCTATAAAAGCCATTAGTGTTCTTACTAAAATATTTTGGATGCGCGAGCTTTACTTGGCCGCAGCGCCCGCAACGTTTATATTTTCCTTTAGCTTCATTGAGATAATAATAGCTTAGAAATTCATCTTCTGCACAAGAAGCTATAATAGAAGGAATTTTTTTTCGCCACAGGTTAGAAATGTATTCAAGACTATGCTTGATGCCGTATTCTTGCTATAATGTCTCTTGTATTTCAATATTCTTTAAACCATCAACTTTTAATTCGCAAAGACGGTCATACATAGGATAATCTTTAAGGGCTTTATCAGCCAACTAATCAAAATCATACATTAAATACCATATGTCTTTCTCAAATTCTCCCCAGGCAGCTTCTTTAAGACCGCTATAGTTGCATAAAATAGTTGATACTATTTTAGGATTCATTAATGAAATGCCATCAGGAATAACATAACCATCATCATCAAAACAGAAATCCTCTTCCATGTGTAGTAAGGTGCGGGAGCGAGTAAGTTTATTAAAAAGAATTGGTTTACGATAAGCATTTTTAATAACGTATTGGTCTTTCCGCAAGTCTATAATTGTTTTTTTAATTATGTATTTTTCTCGACCTTGCGCAAGTTGCAATTTATTTTCCCAAAAAGTTATTGCTTCGCGCAGCTACCGCAAAAAAGGAATTTCTTCTAAATCTTTTTTAGTTATTGATACTTTTGGCTAAAAAATAGTGTTTTTATTATCGCTAACTAGATTGTAAATACCATCTTCGCCATTTTCTAACTATTCAACAAGACCTTCATAAGAAGTTTCTCTCTTGTTAATTGTGGCAAGACGATTTTCAGTTAAAAGAGTTTTTTCTTTTCTCTCTTGTTTCTCCATACTAAGAATTAAATAATTTGCTAATATTTCAAGATATGCTTCCGGTGGGTCCGGATTTTCTTCAAGTATTTTCTAAACTAATTCATTTCTTTCTTCTGGAGTTTGTAAAGTATAATCTAATTTTAGCACATACAAACCTCCTTTAAATAAGAAACTCTCTAAGTTTCTTCTTATATTATATCAAAAAATATTTTTATAGTCAACGGCAATTTAATTAAAATTAAAAATTTGATATAATGGTTTTATCTAAAAAGGATAAAATCATTTAAAGAGATAGGAGATAAAAGTAATGGAATACGAAGGAAGAAACTTTAAAATTGACCCAGCGGGGAGAATTACTTTACCTTCTTACTTGCGGAAGAAGTATAAATGGGAAAGTGGCAATTATGTCGAATGTTGGACCCATACCGATGAGGAAGGAAAAAAATGGCTTTGCTTTACGAAGGTAGAAGAGGGAGAAAATAATGAGAATTAAAAAACCTGCGGGTGTGTTAGGAAGTTTAGCTAAAGAAAGTCAAAGAAAAGCTACTGTAAAGGCTACGAATGCGGTTTATGAACTAATGTGGGGCGAAAAGCCTAAACAAAGAAGAAAAAAGTGAGAGGGACTGCGTCCCTCTCTTTTTTTTATGATTTACCGTGTTTGAAATTGAAAAATGATTTGCCGTGTTTTGAATTAAAATAACATTTGGTGATTTTTTGGGTCAGGACAAATCATTTGGTAACATTTTGTAACTTTTCTCATGAAATATATCCCCCCGGTACATACATGTGTCCACAGTTCACGGACGCCCCATCAGCCCACACCCCCCGGCAAAGTGCACAAAAACATTGCTAAAAAAACTTATATTTTGTGCATTTTACCACTATCTTTTTTGGCAATTATCGTGTATCATGTAATCAGTCCGCAAGAGACATGAGAATCAGCAAGCCGGACGGGTAAGAAGAAAATTGAATAGGACAACGGCGAATAGAACAAACTCCATGCAGTATTGCGATAGTGAGTAGGGATTGTTCACCCCGTGGAAGAATTATAACGCTTTAGTTAAAAGCTAGTGGAATGTAAAGCAGAACAACCACGATAAAAAAAGTCAATACTAAAGCCGATAGTCAATTAATGTAAGCCACTTGCAGGCGTAAATGCAAGAGAAAAGGAATTGATAATTATGAAAAAAATCATTACAACTCATATCAGTCGCATGCCCATTGAACGCGAAACTAACACAATAAGCGATAAAATCATCAGCACGTCTGCCTTCTGGACACTTAATAACGGCCTTGAAGTGCAAGTACACTATTACAAGGCTATTGGAGTGTATGGTTCTTATAAAAGCGTTTCCATATCTCCATTTGTAGGCCATTATAAAATGCCCTATTGTGAAGTCCGGGATGGATTAGAACACGTTATGAATGCCGTGCAGGCATGGGCTAGCCGCAGACCTGACCGGACTGAATGGAATATCCACTACAAACTTTAACCACCATATAGTGCCAACGGCTTTTTCAGTTGGAGAAGGGAAATTATTATGAAATTGTTCCATATCGTTACCGCTCACGAAACCCTGGAGGTTCCCGTCGAAAATGAAAAAGAGGCTATGCGCAAGGCTCTTTATCCCCTCAACGTTGAAGGCATTTACGTTATGCCTATCACGGAGGAAATTTTGTTGAATGTAGTCGATGAGTTCGACTATGATCATGACCTGGGCACCGTGACCTATACTATTAAGCATTGGGTCAATGAAGATGCCGAATACTACACCGTAGAGATGACTGACCTTTATATGGAAAGTGAGCAGGTAGACGATATCAGCTATGCCGATATCGGTAGCAAGCTCATGAGCCTTGATGGCGGAGAATGCTATAACTCCGTCAAAGAAGCCAAAAAGGCCATTGCTTGGGTGCTTGACCAAGCAGCTGACATCTACGAGGACGCTAAACACATTCAATGGCCGGATGAAGACCGCTACTATGAAGAGTGGCAGGATGGTCAATACCGCTAATCAACCATGGCAGGGGATTTATTCCCCTGCTATTATATGGTGCTCACCATCTCAAAGTGAAGAGAAAGGAAATACTATGTATATTATCAATCGATACACCGCCGACGGCACCCGCATTGACCACGCAGAGTTCAATCTTCTTCCCGAAGAATGCCTCTTGGATAAACTGGAAGAGGTTCTCTATATCCTCTACGAAGAGGAACCTATTTCTAGATATTGGCAATGGGAGCTTGCACAAGAGGGCGTCACTTGTTTAAGCTACCACAATTTAGAGTTCAGTACAATAAAATACAACAAAGCCTACAAAACATTCACCATTATCGAAGACTAAAGAGGAACAATTATGAACAACATTCTAAAAAACGTCAAGAGCTATGTCAACGCTCAGTTGACCTTTTCCCTTCAACACCCGGAAAATACCAATGAATATATGCACAATGCCTATGGAGCTGTTGAGCTGGCTGTCTTATGCCTGGATGTTAAAACCGCCATAGAGCTGGAAAATTGGTGGAGCAAAGAGGTTACCCCTCTGTTTCTCCAAAATTACTAAGTTAGGGGGTTTCGACCCCCTTTCTTTTTTTGCACACTCACGCACCCGCCTTACGCGAACATTAACGTGACCCTCGCTCAGCCCTGGGCCGCGCTATATATAGCGCTCCACAAAAAATTAACTCAATATAACCAAAGCTCTCTTAATCCAGCGTATCCCGAAACTAAAACACTGTTTTACTTAAACGTTTAAGTTTTTGCGCTCGACTTTTTAAATTTTTACTTAAACGTTTAAGTTTTTCATTTAGCTTTTTTAAAGCACCTAGATAAAGTTTGACTTTACTTAATCGTTTAAGCTTTCTTTTACCCTTACTTAAACGATTAAACAGCCAACGGGCGTATCTAAAACACTGTTTCAAAACGATATTTTCAAAACTTTCGCCACTCTCACGCAAGTTAAACGTTTAACTAACCATCACCCCTAACTTAAACATTTAAGAAATTTTCCATTTTACTATCCAGTAGGTTCCAGTTAAACGTTTAACTAACCCCTCTTTTAAATAAAGCGTTAGCTTTACTTAAACGTTTAAGTTTTCAATCCCAACTTCTTAAAGGTTACTTAAATGATTAAGCCTCAACTTAAACGTTTAAGCTGTTGCGCCCCTTTACTTAAACGTTTAAGATACTGCGAAAACGTTTAAGGCCCAGCTTAAACGTTTAAGAAACAGCTCCTACACTCTTTTTTCAAACGAAAACGTTTAAGGCTCCACTCTTTCGTGCTATTCAGGAATGCTATTTTTGTTAGTTCTATGCCCTATTTTTGAACTTAAACGATTAAACACCCACTTGACTACTCAAAAATGCCGCCCCAATTGAAAACGATGTTTCAAAACGTTGCTTCCAGTCCGGTTTACGAAAACGTTTAAGCTCTCTCGCATTTTTTCCATTTTATTTTTCAAATACCCCTTGACAACCTTCCCGAAATGTGCTATACTATAATGGGGAAGAACCCGGGGAGAGTAACCATTAGTTAGCCTATGCTAACCGAAAACACTGTTTTCAATCCGTTTACCCTCTTGTTTCCTTTTAAGCAAAATAACCAAAAATTAGCTTTACATTTTGTGCAATATTTTAGATTGACAAACTGCTGCCTTTGCTGTATAATAGCCTTAGAAAGCAAGAGAGAACCCAATTGAGAACCGCAAAAGCCCTCTTGTAAATTTAATCCAAAAGGAGACACAATTAAAATGAAAAAATCTGCACATCGTGTAAACGTCCGCACCATTCGCAAGCTCATGGAAAATGATGGTTTGACCCTCAAAAATGGAAAGAAAATTTCTTATTCCAGCGGCTGGCAAGTTGCTATTGGTGGTTATGTATGCCATACCCCGGAGGAAGCAATGAGATACATTCGGGATTTCAACCGGGATTTACAAGGCAATGACCGCCGCATTTATTCAATTGGTTTATGGGTATGGGAAGGCGCTTATTACATTGATATTTCCAAACGAGTACCCACCCGAAAAGAAGCATTTGAAATTGGAAAACGCTGTGAGCAACTTTCAGTGTTCAATTGGAATAACAACACTGTGGTTTTCATCAACAAGTAAGATTAAGAGGGGATTAAAAATCCCCTCTTTTCCTTTGAGAAAAAGAACAAACCAAATCCCACTTGAAAAGAAACGTGCGGCTTAGCTTAGGTCTATGCGGAATAGACCTCATTCCTATTTGACTTTTTAATTTTCATTTGATTTTTCATTTCATTACTTAAAAAAATATAAAATACCCCTTGACAAATTCACGTTTATAGTGTATAATTGATTTATCAAATGAAGGGGGAAAACAAAATGAATAAAGCTTTTAAGCACATCCGGCACAAAGTATGCCGCACAATCTACTATTTCGACTGGTGCCCATTCGACAATCGCAAAAGTTATCGCAACATTGCGGGCAACGCTTTTTCCGGCGTAATGCTTGTAGCCGCGTTCATTGCACTAATGGCCTTGTGTTTACTGTGCGGCAACTAAAAAAATTTCAAAAAGGGGTTGACAAACTCAACCCCACCTGCTATAATAGACCTATCAAACGAAGGAGAAACGACAAATGAGAACACAAGAACAAATCGAGCAGGACATTTTCATTCTGGAATGCAAAGATCATTGGAATTCCAACGATTGGGCAGAATGTGCAAGACTTAAAAAAGAACTTGAAGCATTCCAGCCCTTGCCGCAGGAACCTACACAAGAGGAAAAAGAGGCGGCGGAAATTGCAAAGTATGCTGAAATGGGTTTGGTTTATGTAGGAAAAAATGAATTCGGCAACATGATTTTTGAAACCAACTATTAAGGAGGAAAACAAAATGGAAAACAAGAAAAACACTAACAATCAAAGCAAGCGTCCCCGTTGGGATGGAAAGAAAATCACCACCGCAAAACAATGGCAATTCAACGACAGCGGTACAGTGGCTCCGCAAATTTGTGATGAAAGCAAGCTTTGGGGAGCTATTGAGGAATACAAACGCTATACAAACAATTATGAATACTATTAAAAAGCAAGGGAGCTGAAAAGCTCCCTATCGCTTTTCCCTCGTTTTGATACGCCCGGAGCAGTTGACCCCAGTTTTTGGGTAGCCACTCTTCCATGATAATATTTTATCACAACAATGTCAATATGTCAAGAATTTTTTTCTCCCAAAATAGTTGAAAAATTCTTCAAATTCGGTGTTTTCTTAACTTTTGAATCCTAATAAAACGCTTTAATCCGCCAAAAAGAGCTGAAAATAAAATTTTTTGACCAATTTTTAAGCCTTGACATAATGCCGTAGGCATGATATAATATGGATACAAACAAACAAGGAGGAACAACCTAATGTATAACGTAACAATCAGTAAAGAATGGTACAATGAGCTTGCGAGCCGCAACGTTAAAATGATGAATCCCTACTTCTACAACAATTCTCTTTTTGGCGAACAAGTGGAAGTCGATATTATCAATCAACAAGAGTTTGAAACCATTAGTAAAGAATTAAGGTGGATTTGAAAGGGGCGTTGCCCCTTTCAAGAAAGGTAAACAAAAATGACTGATAGAGAACTTCTTGACATTCTTCTGTCCCATTTGGATTTTCAGCAAGTCAGCGTCAATCAAAAAAATTATGTAAAAATCCAAAACAGTAGTTTTGGTGATAATATAGTATTTGAATTTGATAAGAATGGAAAAATAATTTATATTTATTGCTAAAAAAGTCTTGACAAATAACCAAAAGTGTGATAATATATAATCACAAAGGGAAAGGAAATCCCAAACACCAGAAAGGAAAAGTTATGAATTTAAAGGACGTTATCGAATCTGTTGTGAGTGCCCAAACCGCTATGCACGGCTTGAAAGACATGTTTGGCATGGACTTATTCAAGGCTTTGGAGGAGGCGGAACCCAATGCCCCATTCAACTACGAAGGCTATACCGCTGAAAACCTGCGAATGCTGATTGATTATATCTATGATTTCCGGCGTGAACTCGACCACGTAGAGGAAAGAATCAGCAATGCAATTTACGATATCGAACATATTGAAGAGGAGGAATAAATATGACTATGGAAAGACTTTGTGAACTATTTAATCAATTCCTAGAAGAAGATATGAACGGTGCAATGCCCAATGCTGAGGACATTAACGATTTTGCGGCAAAGATTGCAAGTTGCTGTGAGGAATATAACGCAATTGTGGAAATTCTAATGGAGGCTATTGGGTGATAGGAGGGGGCAATGCCCCCTCTGTCCTAGATGGTCACATGATTGTCTACAAGGGTCGCAAGAGCTTTTTGTACAAAATGACGAATTTTTGGCTGAGTGAAACTTTGTGCAATTTGCACAAAGGCAAAACGCCCGGCCTTTTTCGAGCACTTCTACGCGAAAAAGGCCGGTAATTCTAGTAATCGGCACTTTACACAAAAATCTAGCTCAATCCTTGTGCATATCGCTCATATAGAAAAATCCTGATATACCCAACCACAAATTTGTGCAACTTGACGAACACTTACCCCTTGACTTTATTAAAAATATATGCTATAATACTCACGTCCCTTGAAGGAGGGCATTAAATCAAAAGGGTATCACCCCAAAGGAGAAAACATTATGGACAACATTACTATTCTTGAAACCGCTGAGCGCTATATGGATGGCTTCCTCGAAGCAAGCAAGAACAACGCCGCCGCATATACCCCCCGCAATAAAGAAACTATTCTGGCAATCATTCAAAATTTTAAGTCCTCTACTATCGGCATCTATTCTTTCGCCCATGACCTTATCTATAAAAATGGGAATGAAGATGAAACAATGCCCCTTCTCAATGAGCTTGAAGCCCTTTGGTGTGATACCTATAAGCTCGCCTTTGACAAACTGCTCCGAGAGGTAAGAACAAAATGAATACTCTTATTAAACTTGTAAAAATTATTCGTAGTGACCTTCAATATTGCAAAGCACATCCTAATCTTACTTGCGAGACAATTAATGATTGGTATAATCAAGATGTTGGCATCATTAGAGCCGCTGTCCTCTTCTTAAAGGCTGAAAACCGCAAACCCTCTGCCCTATATCTACTCAACTATTGTAATAGAAATATTTGGCCAAAATACGATAAACTACTTGACAAAACAAAAAATGTATGATATAATGGTATCGTTCCCAAGAGAGGGAATGATACCTAATAAAAACTGAAAGGATTGATAAATTATGGTTAAAATGAATTCTGTATCATACCACGCAAGCGAGGAACGCATCAATAGACTAGCAAAACTTGTTGAGGTTTTGGGGCTAGATGATGATGGATTCATCCTTGAAGCAAGAAACAAAGTTCACGACAACGGCACTACTTCTTGTTTAACTTCTACTGGAATTATTATCATTAAGAACTCTATTAACGGCAACCTTGTAACTGGTTATATGGCTACCGAAAGGCAAGTAATGGGCATGTATAGGTCTGCGGGCTATAAAAAGGTTCCTGATAGCGTAATGAAAACCGTGCGGCGTAACAATAAAAAATATGCATTTTTACTTGAAATTAAAGATTAATTAAAGAGAGGCAATTATTATGAAAGAACTTGAAAAAATGAGCTATGAAGAATTATCAAACCTTATGTTAGAAATAGAAATGGAAAGATATCGCCGTGATGACAAAACCCCTTCTAATATTCTTACACTTAAAAGAAAATTCCAGCTTTTAAGAGATATTGAATCAGCTTTTAACGAATATTATAAAGTTTATCAAGAATATCTCCTAGTTAAATATAATGCTAATTTCCCTGTCAAAATAAATATGGTAGCAACAATTAACAATAATGATAATATAGTAGAAGATAGCCCTTTTCTCATGCTATGGGGCTAATATTAAATAATCTTTAAGAAGGTCAAGGTAGAACTAAACCCTCTACCTTCCTTCCCAAAAGACAAAGAAAAAAGTTGAAAAAAGAAAAGAAAAAGTATCTTTACTCAACTTCCAAGAATATTATACCACAAAAATTTTTTAAAGTCAAATCACATTTTTGCAATGAAAAAATTTTTAGTTTCATTTCATATTTTCCCTTGACTTTTCGTTTCATTTTTGCTATAATTACTTTAGAAAGGAGCCGGGATTATGAGCAAGAAATTTTCAAAAGAATTCTTGAAAAAGGAAGATGAAGAGCTGGCGGCTTACTTAGCTTTCCGCCGACGTGGAAGTCGTTTAGAGAATAAGAAAGCTTACAACCGCAAGAAAACAAAAGACAAAGACTGCAAGGAAAAAGAATAAGAATTTCATTTGATTTTCTTATTTCCCCTCTTGACAAATCTACAATATTGTGATATACTAATATTACTTCAAAAGAAAGGATTGATACTTATGAATTCTATCGAAAAGAATAAAAGCCATTACATTATTAACCTTGAAGATAGTAAGCAAACTTATTTTGACTTTGCAGACGGCAAAATTTATGGCGTTAGCGGCAAACCTGTTAAAACCTTTAATTCTGCGGCGAAAAGAATTTTAAAAGAAAATGCTAATAATGATTTCGTTGCACGTTATTTGGTAGAAAAAACTTCTAGCTCACCTTATTACAGTGATATTCCAAAATGGGACATTGGAATGGTAGAAACCATTTATAGCTTGTATAATGGAAAATATTGTGTAAATACTTTGTTTGCCGTTGGTAAGTTTTGCGAAACTGAAAAGTATAAACTCGATAATCAGGGCATTAAAATTTTAACCAGAGCGCTCGAATCTTATAATAATAATTCATTAAATTTAATGGCTGATGATATTGAAAGAGCCGTTCTTATAGCTAAGTATCCTAATTTGCCATTAGTTATAAGAAAATTAATAATTAATATTAATAAAGAAGTAAGAGATATTGTTATTGAAGATATTGAAAAAATTGTGTTCCGCATGGAGCATGAAGAATGGTCTTGTTTTGATACCGACCTTTACTATATTACAAAGATGTTGGAAAGATACATTAATCTTTGTAATCTTCTCCACAAAGAAAGAACCTATAAAAATCTGTTTCTTTCAATTTGCCTTATGGAAAAAGAAAAAAGATTGTTGAATGACAAGCTTTGTTGTGATTGGCAACCCAAAGACAAATTATTTTATGAAAACGATGATTTTACTATTGTAGTTCCTACTTTAGCCACTGAATTCCAAGAGGAAGCACATGAGCAAAGCAATTGTGTTTTCCGCACTTATTACCCTAAAGTTGTAAGACATGAAACCCATATTGTATTTGTTCGCAAGAAAGAAAAGCCTGACATTTCATACATTACTTGCGAAGTTTCTAATGATGGTGAAATTATTCAGTACCTTGCACGATTTAATAGCCAAGTGCGGGATAGCAAAGCTTTAACTTTCAAAGCAGAATATAAAAAGTTCCTTGCTGAAATGTTTAACAATTAAAGGGGCTTAAAACAAGCCCCTTTTCTTTGAAAATAAATTGCGGGAATCTCTTGACAAAATTAAAAAAATATGATATAATAATTCCAGAAAATTAAGAAAGGAATTGATTAAAAATGACTGTTGGTGCTATTATTCTTTTGATAATTCTAGGTGTTATTGGATTTGTTATTACTATTGTAGCTTTTGCTACTGATGCAAAAATTGGGTGTATTGCTTTGCTTGTAATCGCTCTCGTTTTGCTGGCCTGTCTTTTTGGCTTCAAATGGTATTATGGTTCTACTGCTTCTGGCGCACGTGCCCTTAAAGACCAAGAAAGTAATTTTAATAAAGGTTTGAATCGTGAAATTACTATTACTGCCGAAGATGGTAGAGAAATTTATCATTATAAGGGCAAGTGCGACATTGAGACGCAAGACCGATATATTCTCTTTGAGGGTGAAGACGGCCTCCGCCGCACAATTTACTGGGGTATTACTGATACTATTATTATTGAGGAGCTAAGTTAAAATGACTAAGTATTGGGTTAATGGAGAAGAATTCGAAGACAGAGAAGAAGCCTATGAAGAAGCAGAAGATTCGTTTTGGTACCGTGGAGACTTTGAAGACTTCTGGCGTAACAAAGTAGATGCCTTGCAAGTTTTTGAAGAGCTGAAACGTCTAAACAGTCCGCTTTATTATGAGATTTTAGACGCCATTTACGAACACGTTAGCGATTCCATTGAGGAAGAAGAAGTAGAGGACGAGGACGAAGAAGAAAATTAAAATTTTCTCTTGACTTTTTCTAAAAGGTATGCTATAATAGGGCTATCCTAAGAAAAGGATAGCCCAACTCAAAGAGAAAGGAAACTGAGATATGACAACGTTTGAAAAATGGTATGAAAAGGTTTCTGGCGGCCACCAGCTCCCCAAAGGCAACATCAATGGAGAGTGGTTTGTAGAGCAAGGTTTGCCGATGATTGTGGGGTGCACTTGTTGCGGAAGCACAATGGCTCTTCCTACTGCTTATGTTGATGATGATGATTATACCTATTGTAAAGAATGTGCAGGTGTAACAGAGTAAAAGGAGGTAAAAGAAATGATTGTTCATGTTTTTTACACTGTGGAAAAGACAACTACAATTGAAGTTGATGATAAATATGAAAAGATTCTTCAAGGTAATATTCCCTGGGGAAAATGGGCAAAATTGCGCAGAGAATTGCTTCAGGATGTTGAAAATAGTGAAGCAATTCCAGAAGATGCAGAAGTTAAAGAAATCAGTGATGAAAAAAATAAAATATGTCTTGCGGTAAATGAGGAAAATTTATGAATAAGATTTACTTAGCATCCCCTCTTTTTACTGAATATGAGCGTGAGCAAGTGCGACAGGTTGCTGAGGTGCTTCGGGCAGACGGTAATGAAGTCTATGTTCCTATGGAGCATCAAATTGAAAATGCCTGGGAAATGAGTAATGCCGATTGGGGCAAAGCTGTCTTTGATGCAGATGTTGCCGCCATCCGCAATTGTGACCAAGTTGTTTGTATCTACTATGGGCTTTATAGTGATAGTGGCACCGCTTGGGAATGCGGTTTTGCTTACGGAATTGGCAAACCTGTTGTCCTTTACGATGCCGCCGGTGATGAAGTAAGTCTAATGGTTGTGAACGGCGCAAAGGCTAAACCGCAAAGCATTATGAAAAAGAGCCAAACTTAAAGAAGAAGTTAAAATGGAATTTGAATATACTGGATGCTTTTACGTTAGCGAAGATGATTTAAATGAAATGGCACAGCTTGTTAGAGGTGGCCGCAACGTAAAAGATGCCATTTATGATATTGCTTCGGGTTGGGACGATGTGCTTTATTATGGTATTGAAGACATTCTCGACCAACTAAAAGATGAAGTTTTGCGGAGGGCTGAAAAGGTATGAAGATTAAAGAAGTTAATGAAAATATGATTTTGTTTGATAATGGCAATTCTATTACTTTTGACCACGAACAAGATTGCTGTGAATGGAACTATGCCGACTTTGAACAGCTTGACGATATTGCAAAGGCAACAGAATTTGAACGACCTCTTGAATTTCAGGCTTGTGAAGGGCAGGGCTTCTTGTTTGGCAATCGCCCTGGCAAGATGTTCTTTGTGCCCTGCTATAGTTGCCAGAATGGATATTACGCAAGTGATGTGGATATTTATTATAATGATGTTGGTATTCGACATAAATGTGGATTGGTTTTGAATTTGAATTGTGAATGGGTTGATGATTATGTATAAGAGGGGGATTGACAAAATATGAAGACTGATATTCTTGATGTACTTTATGTACCAGAAGACAATGAATTGAATAAGCTCATTGACAAACTTTTTACTACTTCCGGTGATACTGGTAATTGGGAAGTTGTTGCACAGCCTAATTACAGCGAGTTCCCGCAGGTTCTTTTTTATGATGAAATGGGAAATCGAATTGCTGACGCAGTTTGTAATCCAATGAGCTACGGGCATACAGAAGGACTTATCGAGGTTATGGGCGAACCTCTATGTCAGGTAGACGATGATGATGTAGAAGGTTATCTCACTGCTGATGAGGTTTTTATTCGTTGGATGAATTACTTGCGGGAAAGGATTTAAGGAGGTAATAACCTCTTTCTTTCCTTTTGGTTTGGGTTTTTAATTTGCCCGGCCAAAAACCAACGCCTTTGGCCGGAGTTTTATTATATCCCTTCTCTCAGCATTTTGTCAATTCGCAATTTACACAAACTTTTATATCATATTTTTCCCGATTTTGTGCATTTTGCTAATAGACAAAGGCAGAAAAGTATGATATACTATCAGCACCAAAACAAAGGAGGCCGCAAGTATGGCTCAGGTTTATCAAATTCGTTGGGATAGTAACGACGCACGTTTTGACATCGGCGAAGGCATGATTATTACTAACCTTCACGAATGGGAAACAAAAGTTACTGATTATGTAACAACGCATCTAAATAAGTTTCAAAAAGCTTATAATGAAGATAATGAGTTTGGTGAATTTCCTTCTATTCAACATTGGGTAAAATGGTGTATTTTCAATTTTCTTTATCCTATTGAAATCACAATTGATGATTATGATAAAAATTTTGCTTGACAAATAGCAAGAGGTATGATATAATAGGGCTATCCAAAAAGGATAGCCCCACTTAAAGAAAGGATTGACAATTTATGAAAGTTGTTCCTAAATGCCCTAATTGTGGAAGCACTGCTCAAGTGTATCCAGTTAGCGTGTATGAATTTATTACCAATACTAACAGTCATTCCTTCCTGCAAGAAGCTTATAAGTATAGATGCGGTTGTAGTTGCACTTTTCGATTGGGAATGAGTGGTAAAATCATAGTAGAGGTATTAGAATGATAAAATGTTATTATTTCAAAATGTCTCTTTTGCGCAACAGAAAAGTTGTTGCATCTGACGCTACAAACAATACTTTCACTGATAAGCCGGTTGAAAAGAAAGAAATCCATTTGACCTAGGATAACATAGATGAATATTATCAAAAATATGGTCTTATGTTAGGTTGGGGACTTGATTCAACCCGCAAGGGTAAAGTAACCTGGATTCCTGATGGCTGGGGCTATTCTACTAAAATCAAGGAATGGAAAGAGCCTAATCTTGACTTAACTTTACGGCTTGACCCTATTGACGTTAGTGATACTGTAAGTATTAAAGAAGTGCTTAAAATCCACGATGCCGCAGGTGCTCTAAAATTTCTTCGTGAAAGATGGGATTTAGGGCTTGACAGAATTGTAGAAATGTGATATTATATAAGTGTCCCAAAGAGGACAGAAAGGATTGATAAGTTATGATTGAAATTCGTTATTATGAGTGCGAGCATTGCGGCAAGCGTTTTGAGGATGAAGGCGAATGTCAAGCCCATGAGAGACTTGAAATAATGGGGCAGAATCTTAATGACTTTGCAATGTATGATAGTCATTACAATCGCATTGACTTCAAAGAAATTGTAAAAAATTATAATAAGTTTGATAGCGTTTACTATGTAGCTGTTAATAATGAAGAAGCCGGAGACGCTTTGAATGAATTCATTGAAGAGGAAGTTGGCTATCAGTTTTATAATGAAGCTGGACGGCCTACTTCTTTTCCTTGCGTGCTGGGCTTTTGGCAGGGTGAAGAATGCTGGCAGAACCTTACTGACTTGCAGAACGACCTGAATGAAATTTTTGATCATGTGAATTAAAAAAAGTCCTTGACAATAAAGTAAAAATGTGATATAATGGTATCGTTCCCAAGAGAGGAAACGATACCTAAACAAAAATGAAAGGATTGGTAAATTTTATGAACATAAGCGATATGGATTGGGAAGACTTCTGCAAGTGGTATGAGAGCCTGGAAGTTGTCGATGATGAAGAGGAGGAGGATGAAGAGTAATGGCTACTAAGAAGATGAAGTTTGAGGCTTTGGCAAGTTATTTTGAAAATGGCGTTTTGTATGGGGAGGATGTGCTAGCTACCCTTGAAGATGGCACAGAATTCACCTATCAGGATGCTGTGGAGCTGATGCGGCAGTGTGCGGCTAACTGCGTCCGCAAGGTCAACGAGGAAAAGGCCAAAGCTAAGGCAGAAGAGGACGCACAACTCACCGCAAAGCTTGAAGAGGTTATGACCCCCGGTGAAGCTTTTACTCTTGATACCTTGAAGGAAGTCATGGGCATTGAAGGGCTTAGCACTCAACGCATTCGCCAGCTTATGGATAATATCGAAGGCATCACCGCTGAAAAATGCGGCAGAGAAAAGACTGTTTATAGAAGAAATTAAATAAGGAGGGGGAACTATCCCCCTCTTATCCCGGAGGTAAAAATGTTAGTTACATTGGATAATCTTGAAATTGCCTCTAACTTTCCTTTTGGAATGAAAATAAAATATGAAACCACAGATCAAAAACTTTATTTTTATTATTTTAAGAAAGAAAGACCTAGCCTTCTATTTAGCTTAGGTTCTTACGATTGGAATCTTATAAAAAATTCGCCGGAGCTTTTCCAATTTACAACAAAGCATTATATTAAAAAACTACTAAACACGCATACCCATGAAGTAAAAGAATATCTTAAAAATTATGACTTGACAAATCTATAAACTTATGATATAATAAAACTACCCTAAGAGAAGAATTTGAAAGGATTGATAATTATGCCTACTGCAAAAGATTATATTGAGAACGAGGATTTTGAAGGTGCTTATAATCGTTACTTGAATGCTCGCAAGAATTGGAAAGAACATTGGTTTGATGTTTGTTATACCATTGCTAAGGCTGTGGGTGAAATTGCTCTTGCTTATGTGATTGACCCTATCCGCAAGACTATCACGAAGATTGGCAATATTGTAAAACGTGGCCGCCCTATGAAGCCAGAAAACCAGAATCATAATTCTTATGTTTACTTTATCCGCATGTTCAGCAATGGCAATCAGGTTTTCCATAAGGTAGGTAAAGCTAAGGACGTAGCAGAAAGAATGAAGTCTTTGGGGTGTTATAATTACCGCAAAGAAAAAGTAAAAATTGATAAGGTTGAAGTTGTTAAAACCTGGGAATTTCCTACTGAAAAGTATGCAGAAAGCTTTGAAAGTTTTGCTCAGGAAGTCCTTAGTAAAATTCATAATATTATCCCTAATGATAGATTTCTCCCCTTTAGTAATGAAGATGAAATTGTTAATTTAATTAACGATAAGTATAAAGCTTATTCAATGCTAATGGCATAAAAAAGATAGGGGGAATTAAAAATTTCCCCTTGACAAATCAAAAGAAATATGATACAATATAATTGTTCCAAGAAAGGAACAGAAAGGAAGTGTGTAGCACATGAATAATTCAAGTTTGACTGTTAAGAGAAATAATTCAAAAGCTGTTCCTTTTGAAGAGCTGAATATTGGCGAGGTCTTTGAAGACTCAAACCTTGATAAAGTTCTTATGAAGATTGAACTATTAAAAACGTCTGACAGTTGTTCAACCATTAGAAATGCAATTGACCTTGAAAGCGGATGTGCTTATCGTTATGTGAACGATGATAAAGTATTTCGGTTTAAAGCCACTCTTATGGAAGATTAAAGCTTATGAAACCTACTGGAATTATTAGACGTATTGACGATTTAGGAAGAATTGCTATCCCCAAAGAAGTTCGTAGAGTAATGGGAATTCAAGATGGGGAACCGCTTGAAATTTATTATTCTGCTGAAAGTAAAGAAATCATTTTAAAAAAGTATGAACCAAAAGAAGAAAAAGGTTAAAGGGGTAATAAATTACCCCTTTAACCTTTCATCATTTTAACGAAGCAAAGCTTCGCCAGAAGCTCACAAAAAGGTTCAGCTGCTCAATTTTGGTCAAATTGAGCAGAATTTCTATTATATCACCTCTCAGCAGTTTTGTCAAGTAGCAATTTGCACAAAAATTTTGCACCTTCATTTCCCGAAAATCCTTTGTACAATTTGCACAATGTCCGCCGCCCACGGACACCCCCCCCGCAACGAAGCATCCCCTAGAAAGGGGATAAATCCCCTTTCATTATACCACACTTTGCCCGCATTGTCAATACCTAAATTAAACAAATTTGACCTGAATATTTTGTGCAATATTCCAGCTTGCAATTTCTAAAAATCTTTGATATAATACAGGTGTTCCAAGCGAAGGAAACACTCCAAAAATCCTCTTGAAAAAACTTGCGGGAACCGCAAAAAAGTTCTTGACAAGCGAAACAAGATGTGATATAATAAGGGTGTTCCAAGAGAGAGGAACAAAAAACATTAAAGGGAAGGACACCCTACAAACCAGAAAGGAATTGATACTATGACTACTATCACGACTAAGAAGGAAAAGGCTATGACTAAGGTACAGGCTTTCGCTACTCTTATTTCTATGGTTGAGCATAGCGACATTGAGAAGGCTGACGAGATTATCGCTATCCTGAATAAGGAAATTGACGCTATTGCACGAAAGAACGAGCGTGCTAAGGAAAAGGCGGCTGAAAAGCGTGAGCCTCTGCGAGCGGCAGTTGAGAATGCCATTGTCCAGATGGATGAGGATACGAATTACACTCTTGATGAGATGTGTGCTTTCTCCGGCATCGAAGGCATGACTCCGATGAAGCTCCGTCCTCTGCTGAACCCCTATGTCACCGATGGCACTATTGTGCAGTATAAGATGAAGGGCAAGGTAAGTTTCTGCAAGCCCTCCGGCAATGCCCCTATTGAAGAGTGAGATAAGGCGGGGGACGCAAGTCCCCCTATCCCAAAGGGGGGTGAATGAATGGCGATAAAAAAGCAAAGAGATGAAGCCCAAATTGAGCGTATGCAAAAAATGGGCTATACTGATGAAGAAATTGCAGAGATGCTTGCCGATGATGATGCAATTGACCGCACTTCTAATAGCAAGTATGAAAAGGTCTTTGATTGGGAACTTGACCCCGAAGAACACAAGAAAGCCGTTAAAAACGCTAATGTTGAGCAACGCAAGCCGGGGGCGGGTAGACCTAAGGAACGCAAGCCTAACCCCGATAAAAGAGAAATTATTGAATTGATTTATCAAACACTCTTTGAAGCCGGATTTGAAAATGTGGTTGTTAAAAATCCTGAACGGTTTATTACCTTTGACAACGAAGGCGATAACTATGAGATTATGTTAACTTGTCACCGACCGAAAGACAAGGAGAAGAAGCCGAAGAAAGCCTAGGGGGCTTTTGCCCCCTAAACCGATAGGGAAACGATGGTAAGCCTTATTGAATACTTTGAAAAGGAATTTCGAGGATGAAAAGACGCTATGATGGACGTAGAAAGTATTATTTGATTTTGGATTGCGAGACGGCTACCCTGCCGATTGCCGCAAATTACCCAGAGGAACAGAAAAAGGATATTGCAATTGCAAAGCCTTTAATCTATGATTTGGGTTGGACAGTGGTAGACGCAAATGGAAATACCTATGCCCGCAAAAACTATCTAATTGCAGAAACGTTTAGCAATCCCGTGGTATTTGATACTGCATATTACAGAGATAAGCGACCGGGTTACATTGAAAAAATTGCAATGGGCGAAGTATTTGTTGTGATGTGGGAACAGGCTATTCAAGATTTGATGTTGGATATAGCGGAAGTTGAAGCCGTAGGAGCCTACAACGCTATGTTTGATTTCAAAAAAGCAATTCCTTTCACTGACCTTTATTTGAGTAAGGTTTACGCTTCTGATTTTCAGGACTGGATGGATTATCAAAACGGTATTGCTGATAATATTGCAAAAGGTAAATACCACCAGAGCGAAAAAGAGTTTGAGCCGGATGTATTCCGCTTTCGTGGACAGGTCTTTAAGCTCTTTGACGTTTGGGGGCTTGCTTGCCGCCACCTGTTGAATAATGACGATTATAGACAAACGTGCATTGACAACGGATGGGAAACGCCTAGCGGAAAATATTTCAAGACTTCTGCGGAAACTGCATTTCGGTATTGTGTGGGGCAGATGGATTTTGAAGAAGCTCATACCGCTTTGGATGATGCCATTATTGAAAGCGTTCTGTTTGGTATGATTACCAAAAAGACAAAAAAGAATTTTGAAATGGGTATTATCTATTTTCCCTTTAAGGAATTGGGGCTTGTAAAAGATTTTATGGGATAAGTCAAGAAAAGGGAGAAAAAATTCTCCCTAACTTGAAAAAAGTTCTTGACATTCAGGGCAAAATGTGATAAGATATAAGTGTTTCAAGAGAGAAACAAAAACAACTTTGAAAGGATTGGTAAATTATGGAAAAGGTTACAATTTGTTTTGATAAGGCCAACAAGATGAACAAGGAGGCTCACGAGCTGTTAAAGCAGGCTTATCTGCTGTTTAAGGATAGCCGTGACGCAAAAGATGCAGAAAATGAAAAGATTATTCAGTATGTTCTGGATAATACATATAGTAAAGCCCCTCTTAGTGCGTCTGCTTTGCTGAACGCTTTTGAAGGTATTAACTCCCAGAAGCTTGTTAGTCGGATGATGTATGATAAGAGAGTAAAGCATAAGACTGTTACTGTACGCCGCAAGTTCATTGAGGTTGGCGAAGATGATAAGCCTGTTGAAAATGGTGATGTGATGTATGCCACCCAGACACATAATGTGTATTGGGGCTGATAAGGTCGAGGGGGATAAAATCCCCCTCACTACCGCCAAAAGCTAGTTGCCGCATTTGAAAGGAGAATATTAAAATGATTGTGCGTGTTATTTATAGTGTTGAGCAGGAAGTCAATATTAAGAATAAGTTCAACAAAGATGTTGATGATATGGAGCCGGAAGAATATGATGATTATATTGATGATTTGATTGAAGAAGTGGGAAACAAACTCCCTGATGATGCTGATATTAGCTGTATTATCAATGGTGATACAGAGGAAGTGCTTTTTGAGGATTAACAAAAAAGAAAAGATAGTGTCATTCCCGAAAGAGAGCGACACTAAACCAAAAGGAGAATTGATAATGATTAAAGAAATTGTATTTGATATGGATGGCACCATTGCAGATTTCTACAATGTTCCTAACTGGCTTGAGCTGATTAGAGCTTTCGACCCCATGCCTTATAAAACAGCTAAATCTATGTGGGATATGGAAGCTTTGGCGGATGTCCTGCGGCAGCTCCAAAAGAATGGAATTGAAATTAGCATTGTTACCTGGCGAAGCAAAGAAAGCAACCCCGTGTTTGATACCTTAACAAGACTTGCTAAACTGGAATGGCTGACGCAGTATGGTTTCCCCTTTGACCATTTCCATTGCGTGCACTATGGAGCAACTAAGGCAGACAGCATTAGAAAGCATTTAAAAGATGGCGAAGCAATTCTTATTGATGATAATAAGCATGTGCGTGCGGGCTGGCATTTGGGGGCTACAATCGACCCCATGACCGAAAACATTATTGAAGTATTGAAAGGATTGATTTGAGGGGGTTAATACCCCCTCTTTTCTTTTAGGGTGGGGTTCGTCATTTTGCACAAAAATAAAATTTGTGCAATTTGCCTATTGACTTTTGGCCTCGCCGATGATGGACCCATCGGCGAGAATTTCGTTTTTTCAAGTGTTTCAAGATTTTTTAACAAAAAGTTTACATTTGCGGGCTTCGTACAGATTTCCTGTAATTGGCCGGCTCATCAACGGCGTTGTGAGCCGAATTTCACTAAAACCTCCTATATGGCAACTTTTTGCTCAATCCAGCGACCCATCAACTCTCTCTTTATTCTCCCGAAACCCCCTTTCCCCTATGTAACACGCATATACCACAAAATTTTTAATCCAGCAACTTTATTTCCCTAACAAAAAATTCCCTCTCTCATCTCCCTTTCTTCTTCTTAAACCCTCGCCGCCGCATTTTTTCAGTCTCTCCTTGGCTCTCTCTTGCTCTCAAAATAGCTGTTTCGCAAAGCACATTAAATACAATTTTGCCTCTCACGAACTTTCACCCATTGGACTACTTTTTTATCTCTCAAAATGGACACAAAAGCTACCGAGGCAGTATTTGCCGATTTTTTTCATTGGATACGAATAAGACTTCGCCCAAGAGGAAAAGTAGCACAAATAGGTAGCTTAGCGTCCAAAATTCGCAGCTCTCAGCCCAAGAGAGAAAGAAAAAGAGAGCTGGTTTGACTTAATTTTAAATTTTTAGTAAAATATTATGGGAAATGGCGTGCTGCGCATTTGATTTTATTAAAAATTTATGATAAAATTAAAAAAAAAGATAAAAATTAGTTGATTTTATTAAAAAAATTTAATATAATATAAAGGGATACTACGTAGCAATTGCTGCCTTAGCCCAAGCTTTCTTCCGCAAAGCTCAATATGAACCTTACTGCAACTTGCTTTAATTAAAAATTTTTGATATAAAAAAGAAAAAACGAAGAAAAAATCTCCTCGTTAATCTTCTATCATCAAAGCATTCCGCACATATACAGGGACTTTCATAGGCCATACATTATGAGTTAAATAATATTCTTGAATACCTTTATTAAAACTATCAACTCTTATCTTACCTATTTCTTCAAAAGCTTTATCGCTTGCTATGACCTTTTCTTTTAATAAGCTATATACTTCTTCTTCTTTAGCAAGATTTTTAGAATTATTTCTAAAATAAGACCGCAATTCTTCAACCTATTTTTCATTCATTAATACATATTTATTTTCATTTTTATCTAAATAACACCACTCATAGTCAGTGCGTAAATAATAGCCTTTATCTACTAACTCTTTTAGTTCAACTCTAGTATAATTAGTTAAAGTAGAAAGCTATAAATTAAGAGCCTCTATTTCATTATCTACTATAATAATACGAGCTATATTAGAGCCAGTCTAACGATTATCTTCCTAAATAGTTTCTTTTATTTTAGTTTGAAGTAATTTAGACCTTTTAGCATTAGAATATTCTCTATAAGGAATATATTTATCATATTGCTCTTTAAAAGTATAATATATAGCATTTCCCTTAGTAGAAATAGTATAATCATAAAAAAGAGAAAGATGTTTTTCATAAACATTTCTTTTCTATCTAATCTAACTATAAGACATATCTAATGCTTCAGCTAATGCTTTTGTTGAATATTTTTTGTTTAATTCTATCATTATTTTATTTTCCTTTCTTATTTTATTTAGTTTAATACGGACATAACCTTAGCTTCATTGTTCGGTTTTTTGTGCGGTCCCACTTATATAATATAGGCACACAAAAAACCGAACAATACATACAATTGTTCGATTCACCCAAGAGATATGAAAATAAAAAGTAATAGATTGGTGTATTTGCCCAAGAGATTTCAAATCAAATTTTAAGATGTTCCTTGGATTTTCATTTGAGATTTAAAATGGTTCCTTGGGTAGCCCTCTGCGGCAAGGGCATAAAAAGTGCTACCTCCTATTATGCGGAGCAAAGCTCCGCTAAAATATTTAAATTAAATCAAATGATAAAGAAAAGAAAAACTTTTTACCAATTCATCTCATCAACAAGCATAGTTCTCTTTTTAGGATAAAATCCCAGCTTATCAATAACCATCTATTGGAAGCAATCAAAACAATCCATTGTCTAAATTTCGCCAACTGCTTTATTTCTTTCTTCTTGCGTAATTAAACCATTCTTTAATTCTTCATCAATATTAGCAATACGCAAAGAAGGATCTCCATAAGCAATCTATGCACATTCCCGCACAATTTTCAATTGGCTATCTAAAAGTAAGTCATCCTCTGCTTCATTTAACCAAACATATTCGCTGTGTCCTCTGGTACCTGATTCTTCTACATAATTGCGGCCATACTATTTACGTTTTACTTTATTAGTATAACTTTTAGTAGTATTAAGATTTATCTACGCTTTAACTTCTGGTACATTATAATAAATGTCATTGCCAACTCTTGTACAAGTATCAATTCTTAATTTAGTAAATTTTTCATTAACTAATTTATTATCATTATCTTTAACGATACCCCATCTTTTAGGAACTTCTTCTTCAATAATTTCAAAAGCTTTTGTGTAATTTGGATAATAAACTTTATCAATTATTAAGTTTCTTCTTTCAAAATGATAATCACAATAATTTTTTAATATTTCTAACTTTTTTTCTTTTGTAGATTTTCTACTTTTTACAAGAGTATCTGGCTTTAATCCAAACCAAATTGATAATTCTCTAAGGGTAATTTTACCTTCTTTTAATTCCATTTAATTTCAGTCCTTTCATTTAGCAAAATACCTGCAATTTATAATCTATATTATATTTATATAGATTATAAAACGCAGGTATTTTTATTATGTGTAGATATTTTTAAATCTTTTATCTACATCCTACAATATTATATAAAAATTAATTTTTATTCTTTAATGGCTTATGCCTAAAAGAAAAGAAATAAAATTACAAAAGCATTAAAGAACTGCGGTTGTGGCATAAAAAGTGCTACCCCCATTTTATTATATAATAAATTTTAAATTAAGTCAAATAAGGAAAAATAAAGGAGCTTAAAACGGATTGCCATCTTTCTTTTACCCCAGAGTAAAGTAATAAAAACGACACAATTAAAAACTAAAATCTCCTTCTTTAATTTCCCAAAGACTTTTAATATATTCAATAACAGTTCCTCTAATAGGCCAAGCATTAATCTCTTGATAAAACTCATTCATAAAATATTCATAACGTTTAGGAAGTTTTAATAATTTAGAATACACTTCCCAAGCTTCCTCTTCCTTAATCTCTTTATCATTAATCATCATTTGAACTAAAACAGTTTTTTCATCAGCTGAACCGAACCATTTAGCAAGTAATCTTTTTTTGATAATTTCTTGCTCATTAGTTAAAGGTATAGGACAATCATTTTCATCTTTAACGCAAATAGTAGGATAGCATTTGCCCAATAAACCTTCTTGATTTTTACCCGGCTTTCCAAATAACTCATCTCTTGCCTATCTAGTATAATCATAGGTAGTGCTTTTAGTAATATTAAATTTTTCCTAATGGTTTTTATAAATAGTATTGCTAACGTGAGAACAAGTATCTAATCCATTTTTATTCCAAGTTTTTGGAAGCTCTTGCCTAATTAATTGATAATTAGCATTTTTACAATAACATTCTTTAAAAACTTTTTTGATTTCTACACCGCCTCTAAAAGGCTCAAATTCGCAATATTCTTCAAGTTTTTTAAGATATTGCTTTTTCTTATTGGTAATTTGTTTTAAAGTGGTATTAAACCATTCAGCTAATTTTTGATTAGTCATTTTATCTACTTGTAGTTTTATTTCATTCATTAATTTTAACTCCTTTACTATCATAGCAGAAACCTCCCTTTTTTACTGATATAAGAAGGGGGCTTGATATTAGTGTTTTTGGGAGGTTTCTATTACTTGGGAGATTTCAGATATAAACCTTCCAAGAGATACAAAAGTAAAGAAAGAAAAATTAAACGAGTCTGCCCAATAGTAAAGAAAAATTGCGGCCGCAGCAAAACCCTATAATTTATAATCTATATAAATATAATATAGATGAATTTTTATAGGGGTTTTATTACTTATATGTATTTTATATAAAAATCTCTACTGCTCATATTATCTCATTTTTACTTTAAACGCATTTTCCAATCTTGCCTAACTTTTTTCTTTTTAAAATGCTACAAAACTTGTGATACCAAGAAAATGTTTGATGCTGTTTAACGGGTGCAAATAGGGGTGTTTGACATAGCTGAAAATATTTTGCAGAACCACTTCACTATTCACAGCAATTCTCGCCATACCATTTTTAATTATTCATCATTAACTTTTGACTATAAAAATAATTTTTGATATAGTAAAAATAAAAAGAGGTAATAAACTAGTTATGATAATTGATAAACCTAAACCTTCTGGTGTAGAAAGCGGCAAAGCTCAAAAATTAATTATTAATTATATCGCTCCTTATGTATATAAAGTTAGCTAATAAAGTAATTTTTGCAAAACCTTGGTATGAATATGCTAATATAAAAATAGACAAGAAAAAGAGCGTAAGCAAAGAATCCAATAGGAAGAAGCATAGGAAATAGAACGATTAACTAAAATAGCTAATCCAAAAGATCAGAACTGAGTATTAATACTAGCTTATCACCCAGAGGGCAACATAGCTGGAATAAAAACTGAATTTAAATATATCTAAAAAAGCGTAGCAATTGCTACGCTTTAATTCTTCTTTACTTATTAAACAAATTAACTTTATGAATACGAGTGGCTTTATCAGGGAAAAATCCTAACTTATTAACTACTAAATCAATAAACCTCTAATAACATTCCTAAGCTTTGCGCGCATTTAAATCAACAACCGCTATTTCAAATTCTTTCACGGTCATTTCTCCCTTAGCCAAAGCATCAGAATAAAGAGCAATCTATAAAGATAGCTCCCCATATGCCTCTTTACTACATTCTTTTACAATAGTTTCCTCTTTCTCACTCAAAGGTTCCGCAGTATGTGTCCGCTCATCAAATTTACACCAAACATATTCACAATACCCCTCTTCGCCAAATTCATCTATATAATTGCGACCATATTTTCTTGTTTTAACCTTTAAGGTATAAGTATAAGAAGTACTTTCTTTAACCTAATTAGCTAATTCTTCATTTTTATATCTTAATTCCTAATTAACTCTTGCACAAGTATCAATATTATTCTTATTCCAAGTACTATCAAAATTCTCTTCAACAATCTGTAAAGCTGGGGTATAATTTGCAATATAAATTTTATCAATAATAATAGTGCGCTTATCGATATGAAAATCAGCATAAGTACTTAAAATTTCTAACTTCTTTTTTCTTGACTTTTCAGAAGCTTTACGAAAAGTATCAGGTTTTAAACCAAACCATTCAGATATTTCTGCCTGAGTCATTTTTCCTAATTTCAGTTCCATTTTTTATTAAAAACTTCCTTTCTTAAAGTAAATAGCTTTAATTAAAGTTGCTTCTTTAAAAGAATGTCCTAAGTTTTCAGACTATATATAATTTATATATAGTCTGAAAATTAAGTATATTTTATTACTTTTAGTATATTCTCTTAAAAAATGTCTACAACTTCTATTCTCTATAAAATTCATTTTTAACATATTACCCAATTTTGCCCGAACAAGCTTTAAGCGGATTAAACCTTAATAAAACTTATAAAATTTTCATTATATAGGAATTATGCTACCTCTTTTTCTCTTGGGGCTAATTAACTCAAACGTGCGCTCATAGCTAAAACGCTCTAACGAGCTTTTAGCTACTCTCTCCTGTTTGAGTTTAAATTATCCCATTCCATTCGCTAGTTAATTAAAATGCTCTGGCGAGCTTTTAATTAACCGCTCATCTTCTATCTTAGTAAAATTAGGTAAAATTTTTAGGTAAAAAATGATAGTTAGTAAATAACTCTTTCTACTATTTCTCATTTCTTTTAATAAAAAATTTTTAGTATAATATAAATGTAAAAAATGAGAAATGACTAAAGCCATTTCTCTAAATCAAAAAGGAGATTGTTAATATGAATTTTTCAACCGAAGATATTCTGCGGGCACTGCGCGAGGGTGCTACCGATGCGGACCTTGCTACTTCTTTCGCTTCTGCTCTTAACGGAGCAACTAAACTCTATGAAGAAGAGAACGCAAAGGCTAAGGCCGCAGAAGCCGATAGAATGGCCAAGGAAGCTCTTTACGAAGATTGCGCAAACGCTTTTACCAACGTCTTGAAGGCTGAGGGCATCGATGAGTTTGTTTCCGCTAAGGACATTCACGACATTGTCGATTCCATTAAGAATGCTGGAACTCTTCTGGAAAAGCTAGCCGATATCTTTTCAACTCTTGATAAGGAAATGCCCAAGGCCAAGGTTAAACGCAAGCACCTTTCCAGTGATGATGATATCATTCAGTCCTTTTTGGCTTCACTTTAATGCGAAAGCTTAAAAGTTTTCCCTAAAAGGAGAGCCACGAATGATTTCATTTATTCTTATTCTTTTGGCAATTGCGGCAATCGTAGCAGCTTTGCTAGCCCGCCGCAAAGCTATTCTATTCTCTCTAATCCCCATTCTACTGCTTTTAGTCTTGGCAAATAGTTTTACTATTGTTCCTACTGGCTTTACAGGTATCCGCACAACTTTCTCACAAATTAATCCCATTTCAGCTTCTCCGGGTTTCAATTTCAAAATTCCCTTTGTGGAAAGTATTCATCTTGTAAACAATAAACAGCAAGATGTTAGCCTCTCCACCAAGATTTGGGGTGAAACTTCCGACAAGACACCTGTATATGCCTCTGACGTAGTAATTTCTTATACTATTTTGCCAGAAGCTTCTTCTTGGCTCTATGCGAACATCAGCAACCCCAACAAGCCCATAGACGAAAAGTTAGTAGCTTCTGCTATTAAGTCAGCTATGGTGCAGCTGTCGGTTGATGACGCCACTAATCGAGCTGTTATTGAACCAGAAGCCCTTAAAACTCTGCAAGAAGCTATCAACGGCAAGTTTGGAGAAAACCATATCTCTATTAACGCAATTGTAATTAATGATATGGATTTTGAGGAAAGCTATAACGCAGCTATTGCAGAACGTTCTATTGCTTCTCAAAGGAAACAAACGCAAGCCATTGAGAACGAAACTAATCTGCAAAAAGCTGAAACCGACAAAGCAATCGCGGTTGCGAAGGCTCAGGCGGAAGCTGAGTCAAAGCGTATCACTGCCGAAGCGGAGGCTAATGCCACTCTTATCCAAGCAGAAGCCCAAGCCGAAGCAAACCGCAAACTTTCCAATTCCATAACAGATAATATTCTACTTAATCAGTTGATTGAACAGTGGAATGGCTCTCTGCCGACAGCTCTCGGTGCTGACATTCTTTCTCTGTTCCAACGATAAAAGAAAAAAGAGTAGCTTTTTTGGCTACTCTTTTTTTTATTAAAAAAATATAGTAAAATAATTATAGAAAAAAGTTTAAAGGAGTGATGTAGTCCAATGAAAATTATTTTCTTGGACGTTTAGTTGATGGAGTGCTAAACAATGACCGCACAACTGCTCGCACTAGCGATGGATGGTGCTTTGTTGATGATTACCTTGTAGAGCGTCTTGCAAGACTAGTGCGTAAGACGCAAGCAAAAGTAGTTCTTTCTTCCTCTTGGAGAGATGGTTGGACTTCACTGCAAAATGAAGACAACGAACCTTTCTTCAAAGAATTGCGCGCGAAGCTTTTGTCCTACCAAATCCCCCTTTATGACCATACAGGTCGATGGCGTAAAAGTCGAGGAGAAGAAATTCAGCACTATCTTGATACTTGTTTTGACGCAACTAACTATGTTATCCTAGATGACATTCCCGACTTCTTACCCGACCAGCAAACGCATGTAGTACTCACAAACTCCATTGTTGGTCTTACCGAAAAAGATGTCGATGATGCTATTGCTATCCTAAAAGGAGAATAATTATGGTTGCCAAATCGTATCAATCTCTTCCTCTGCAAGGAGAACCCTTCATTGAAAACGGAAAAACTTACATCTTTGTTATTCAAAACAACAAAACCACTAAAAAAGTTAGATGGTATACTGATAAAGAATATGCTAAACTTTATCCAAACGAAATCGCATCTTCCGCCCCCTCGCAAAGGCTTATTTTGGGCTTTAAGGAAGGATATATTACTATCTTTCCAAATGCCTCTGCGGAAGAGCCTTTTTTCAACCTAAATCCTCAATTTCGTTGGTGTAGATTTTGGGGCTGGTATTGCGTTTCTACTGAAAATTATCCCACTCTTCCAGCTCCCTTTATCGCTAAAAGGCTACCGTGGGAACTGGTAGGCTCGAATGAGACGCTTCTTCCCCCGGAAACGATAAAGAAAAATTTAAAGGATAATGGTTATGTCTAAAATCGTTTTTCTAAAATTAGATATTAATCCAATAAAACTTCTACAAAAAGGCTACCTAATAGCTAAGCTCTATGATGCAAAAAGCCCCGTTGATTATGTTTTTGTAAATAAAGATTGGAAAAATCCTATCATTTCTTATAACAATAATGCTATCTTCATAAAAGAAAACGAATATTATTTTAAAATTTCTTCTAATCATAAACTTTATTTCTATCTAATGGAGATGTTATCTATTAATGAATTGTCAAAATAAAGAATATAATTATTATCGAGCTTTTCTCCACTATATGCGAGATGGCCCTGAACCCGATGACCCTTCAAGAAAAGAATTAATGGACTTTTGTCAAAGTCAAATGAGAAAAAACTTTGATCCTTTAATTGAAGCTGTTTATCGTTGTCTTAATAAAAAAGATTATAAAAGTATTTTTGATATTTTAGATGAACTTGCTACTTTCCCCGAAATAACTAAAAATAAAGTCATTAACCGCTTAGATAAATTAGTAAAAGAAAATAAAATAGAAAGATTTATTGGAATGACCAATGAGGAAAAACCTAAGAAAGTAATGCTTTATCGTTTAATTTAACTTGCTAAGGGAAAGAAGAATTTTATCTTCACACCACTTTATACTCCAATTATATCAAAAAATTTTCATAAAATCAAACTGGCATTAATTAAAAATTTTTGTTATAATATTTCTGAAAGAAAATGAAAAATGAGGAAAAATTATGTTTTACAAAGTAAAAATGCTTGTAAGTGAACATGGATTTGCGGCAACTAAAATTACTTCTTATTATGCTTCAAGAGTAGGCGAAGATAAGTTGCGGGAATGGCTCTTTGAACGGCATAAAGGCTATCACACGTTCATCGTTAAGAATATTGAAATTGCTTCTATTGCTGAATGGATGATGGAAAACAACGTTGACGTAATTGAAATGGAGGGTTAAATTATGCCATCTTTCAAGTCTCCTAAATACTCTGCGGTTCAAACTCAGGAGCTTACTATGCGTACTCTTGGTGTTCTCCAAGACGCTGGAACAGCACTCACTATTGATGAAATTTGTCAGGGTGATATGGCTCTGGTTAATCAAACTCCCCAGAAAATGGCACGAGTGCTTTCTACGCTTATTGAACATAATCTCGTGCGTAAGACAAAGAGCAAGGCACGTGACAATCGTATGGTTTATGTAGCAACTTCCGCACTTGAAGAGCAAGGATACAACCTTTCTAACTTTGTTTGCTAAGGGGTGATACCTATGGCTGATATTTATCAAAAGAAGCTAGAAAATCATCTAGCTGACGCAAAAGAATACATTGATAAGTATTTTGTTATCACGGCATTTGGTTCTATGAATTATGGCCTTGATGATGAAAATAGTGATTTTGATACTAAAATGATTATTCTTCCATCTCTTAGGGATATTTGTTTGACTAAATCTCCTATTTCTACTACTATTATTCGTGATAACAATGAACATATTGAAGTAAGAGATTTGCGTTTGTTTGATAGGAGTTGGCGGAAGCAAGGTTTAAGTGCCTTGGAGCTTCTATTCAGTCCTTATTTTAAAACTTCTAATGATTTCTTTTGGAGTGATTACCATCGGCATAGAGAAGAAATTGCCCATATCAACCCTTACTCTTTGGCTAAGTATGTTGGCGGTGTAGCTCGCACTGAATTTAAAAATATGACTCATGCTACTCCTGCTAGACAAGCAATCATTGACAAGTATGGCTACGATGGTAAGTGCGTGAGCCACTTGCTTAGGCTTGAAGATTTGTTGTCTAATTATCTTAAAGATTTTCCTATGGAAGACTGCTTTTTGCCTATGAGATCCGTCCTAATGATATCATATAAACACCAACATCCTTCTGCCGAATATGCCCTCAATGACGCCAAAACCTCGCTTGCCGCAATTGATGCACTTGTAGCAAGCGTTAAGCCCATGGAAGACGATGCTCGCACGATTACTTTCCTAGATGATATACTTTATGACATCTTAAAGGAGAATTTTAAAAATGGTTAATATTCTTAATACTTATACTTCTCTTCCTAATGGTTTTGCGTGGAATCTTTTAGGAATCATTATTGGGCTTATTTGTTTAGTTGGTACTATTGCTGCCTATAAGGATAGAAATACTCCAAAAGGTGTAAAAGTAATATTTACTATTTTTACTTTTTTATTCCTATTTATTTCTGTTTTTAACATTATTCTTACTCCAAAAGTTACTTATTATGAAGTATCTATTACTGATGATATGAGCTTTAAGGATTTTAATGCCAAGTATGAAATTGTAAATCAACGTGGAGAAATTTACACTGTAATTCCAAAGGAGGAATAACAATGATAATTAATATTAGAAATAAAGAAAATATTACTTTTAAAGAAATTAAAGTTGGCGCAGTATTCCAACTTTTTCATCTTAATATACATAATGATTATTATATGAAAATTGGAAATTTGGATAGTAATGAAACTGGCATTGGCACCGGTGCTATTGCATTTCTAATGGTCTTCTTTATGATGTGAAAGACGATTGGGTTGTAGTTCCAGTAAAGGGTTGTAGCCTAACTGTGGAGGTATAATTAATGAGAATGAGAATTAATAGAAAAGAAATACCGGTAGAAAATAAAGGCCTATGTGCGGCAGTGCTGTTCCCGGTGATGTTTTTTATTTTAAAGACGATGAAAATAAAATTACTTATCTAATGCTTAAAAATACGAATCTTGCTTATGTAGACTTGCAGACCGGAGAGCTTTATTTTGTAGATGAAGAGAACGTAAATGCGCCCATTTATGTTTATCCCGCCCCTGAGCTGCGACTTACTGAATTTATTTGATTACTTTTTCTATGGGGGTAATTGAAATGAATATTAAAAATAATAGAATTAATGCAGTTTATACAACTTTTTTGAATGTTTCTTCTGGAACTGTTTTTGAGTATCAAGGGGATTATTACATTCGCATTGAAAGCATTGTTGATAATAGTAATGGATTTGCAGAAAATACTGTTAGAAATTGTATAAGACTTATTGATGGCACTGTAAGAACTTTAAATAACGATGATCAAGTGCTTATTCTTCCAGCAGAACTTGTAATTAATTAAATATTTTGATATAATAATTTCAAGGATGTGATAAAAAATGGGTAAGAAAAAGAAATATTATAAGAAGCCAGAAGAAAAGGAAGAAATTCCTGATACTCCTGAACGTAGAGCACAGCTCATTAAGTCTTATGAAGGACAAATTGCTTATTGTTATAAACGTATAGCAAAAGCCCAAAAGAAAATTAACTCAAACAAGAAGCATCGGTGGTGGACCACAGCAGAAATGATACGAGAGATGGACCACTTTTATGCCAATATTTTGGAATGGCAAAGACGCATCGATATTTGCAAGAATGGTGGGCCTCTTGATTTTCTTGGGACTAAATTGGCTAAGGGCCAAAAAAGTAAGGAGAATTAAATGGAAGAACTAAAACCTTTTCTTTATGAATATGCCTATGAGCAGATTGAGCAGATGCTAAGGGTAAACCCTGAATACACGGCGATGACCGATGATGAGCTTTACTCAGTAGCTTCTAAACTAGAAGCCGAATTTAAAAATTATCCTTTTGATGGAGATTTGAAATATTCTCCGGCAATGCCAAAACATAATACTGCTGTATGGATTTTTGAATACGTATACGCTCGAAGGAAGGCAGTAAATGCTTGACCAAGAGAATTATGCTAACTTTTGGGTAAGCTTAACTCCTCTTCGTAATCTTGCTAAGGGCTGGATTTGGAGTATTACTTTTGAAGCCGTGCGAAGTAGTATTCTATTTGCTTTGGCTCTAAATGATGCATTTGATTTAACTGGTGATTATGCATATTATATTTGTATCGATTATGCAAATCCGCAACGTGAATTATTTGTAGATTTTGTAAAAGAAAATCCTAATTGTATTCTTATAGAAAGAGGAAAGCAATATGAATAAAATTAACAGTGGGCTTTTTGGTTTTAGAGGTCTTAGTTGGTGGAGAAATATTAAGGATATCACTATCTTCTTTAAGAGAATTGGATTTACTTTAAAGCACGGTTATGCTCCTCAGGCTCAATGGGAAACTTTTGCTTGGTTTATTGCAGTGATGCGCGAAGTGCTAGATTTTTATGCAAACCGCAGGATGGGTGATATTCCTATTGAAGACATGCCCGAAGGACAGTGGACTGAATACAATGACCAGCTTTTTAATAAGATGCGGGAACTGCTAGATGTAATGGATGAAGAACATTACGAAGAAGCTGAAACTTTAGAAGAAAGAAAAAAGCTCTATCAAGAAAGTATTGCGTCTAAGGATGAATTTTTTAATCTTTTTTCCAAATATTTTTATGATCTATGGGATTAAAAGGAGAATATTATGGAGATTATTGAAGCGAATCCTGACCCTCATCACGAATTTGGTGAATTAGCTATTGGTGATGTGTTTAGAACGTAGGGATTTGGTAAACTTTATATAAAAACTAATGAGATTTTTAGTCAAAGTTAGAAACTGCGGCCAATGTTGAAAAAGGCTTTATTTTTCATAATGCTGATGGAGAAGTAACTATTGGTACTATGGAAAAAATTGATACTGAACCTGACAAATATTACGAATTATTAAAATTAATAGTGGATAATGACGTTAATGGGGCTTTAAGCAATTTTAAAGCTAATTATCCTATTCAATTTAATACGCTTTTAAGTACTGTAAAAATCATTGCCGGAGAAGTTTAATACAAAGGGAGGCTTAATGCCTCCCTTTTTCTTTTTATTAAAAAAATTTAATATAATATATATAGAAAAATAAAGGATTGATAAATATGGCTAATTGTAAAGATTGTATTGCTGATAAGAAATATTGTGAATATTGTTGCGATAATCCTATTTATCCTACAAAATCTTATTATAAAGCTTATGAACCGTTCTGTCCTTTTGGCTATACTAGCTGTATTTATGACCCTAACTATTTGCTTTATTTAGACCCTAACTGTTATGTTGAAGACCTTAAAGCGGACTGCTTAACAGAATATGAATATGGTAAAAATATAAGCATTTGCCCTGGATATGATTATGAGGATATAATTAAATGAAAATGAAAGTTAAAGAATTAATTAAAATTCCTCAAGAATATGATGAAGAAGATGATGTAGAACTTTACTGTTATAGTAAAGATATTGCCAGCGCAGAACTTATAGTAGAGCCATGCGGCAATATATTAATGAATGATACAATATTTTAATAAATAATGGCGTGGGTTAAGGAGGAATAAATGTATGAGGTATTACCTTACGGGCGATTGTCATCGAGATATCATACCCCGGTTGCAAAAGTTTAAAGCTTTATATCCCGAACTTGACCCTGATAATGTTTGCATTATCTTCTTGGGCGATTTCGGTATTAACATTGGTGGCCGCAGCTACGTCAATGACCAAAATTTAAAAGAAGCAATATCTAAATATGGCTATCATCTTCTCATAGCTAGGGGCAACCATGAGCAGCGTTGTTCTCAGGTTCCCTATATGGAAAGAATTTATGATGAAGAGCTTCAAGGTTATGTATGGCAAGAAGAAGATTTTCCTCTTATTAAATTTTTTGATGATGTTCCTGGTGAATATGTTATTAACGATTATTCAGTTTTAGTAATTCCAGGAGGTTATAGCGTTGATGCACCTTTTAGAATTGCAACCGGACGATATTGGAATCCAGAAGAACAGCTAACCCAAGAGGAAATGGAGGCGTTTAAACCTTCTAAAAAGCATTATGATTTTATTTTTTCTCATATTCTGCCTCTGCGGTTCCTGCCCTATGATTTATTTCTTCCTTTTATTGACCAATCCAAAGTAGATTATTCTATGGAAAATTGGTATGATAATTTGTTAGATGAAATTACTTATGATGTTTTATGCTGCGGACATTATCATCATGACCGCTATGAACGTCCGCATGTCGAGCAATTCTTCCAGCACTTTGATACTCTTGAAGCTATTACCGCTCGATGGAAATACTGGGATAAAAATCACATTTTAGAAAATCCCTATGTTGAAAAATCTCATTTGTTTTATGAAGGAGAAAGAAATGGAAATCCTTAATGTTGGTATTACCACTATCAATTATTTTGGTGGCTGGTCAATAAGCGTTATTATTTTTATTCTTTTGGGAATTGGTTGTATTATAATTAGTTTTATTAGTAATAATGAATTTATTTTTAAGGTTCTTTTGGTTTTAGGAATGTTATTTCTATTTGGAGCTTGGTATAATTATCGTCTTAATAATCCAGTAAAAGTAACAACTTATCAAGTAATTCTTGATGATACTATTTCCTACAATGAATTTGTTGAAAAATATGAAGTAATTAAGCAAGAGGGCCGCATTTATACGGTATATGAGAAGTGATTTATTGCGTAATTTTCTTTTTTATTAGTTTTTTTCTTTTTGGAACTTCTACTATTGAAAATACAAGAAAGGGTAGTATTTTCTATTTGGTGATTTTGATGCTTTGTCTTTTTGTTTTAGCATTTATTATTACTTCTGGTTTATGTGAATTGTTTATTAATTAAGGAGAATTATATGCGGTCTAACAGTTTTTTTAAGCCAATGATTAAAGAGGTTTATAATCCCAATGAGCAAAGCACTATTAAAGATATTATTGCTCTTTTGGATAAGAAGAAAGAAACTCTTGGAAGTTTTTATAATTGGTATATTGAACGTGAAGATGATGTAGATATTCTTCATCTTACTTGGTTTGAAAAAGAACAACTTTTTCAGCTTAATCTTAATTATTATAAGGAGTGGTATTAATTATGGTATATTTGTATAAGGCTACTTATTGGGATGATTTCCAAAATGTTGTTGCCAGTGATTGGGGAGCAGTATATGCTGATAGCTTTGCGGAAGCAGGCAATCAAATTGAGGATTATTATGGAGAAGATCTTGATACTTTAAAGTTAGAATGCTTTGATTGCGGGCTACTGACTTTTGATGCAGATACCTATAAGAAGATTAAGGAGCAAATGTAATGAACTGCAATAATTGTGTGCTTCGAAATAAGAGTCCTGATGGCAAATGCTATATCTTCCATTAGGATATGACAGACGGACCGGGTTGTCTTTCATTTACCAATCATTTGACTCAATGTAGTATTTGCGGCAACTATATTGCGGGAGTAGCTCCAATAGTAGAGACAGATGAAAATGGCGGCGGGCATAGCATTTGTGCTAACTGTGCCCAAGCTACTTTTTGCCAGATTTGCGTGAATGGGGGTCAATGCCTCTTTGAAACAAGTCCTGATCCATTACCTAAGGTTGTCATTGCGACGCAAAGACAGGGAGCCGCAGTAATTCAAACGCAAGTCCGCAACCCAGAACGTATTAAAAAGCTTTGCCCAGGATGTATTTGTTATGTTAACGGAGAATGTTGTAAGAATCATTTATGCTGTAATAATTTCAAAATTCATTGGAGGGACTAATATGAAAACTTATCACGGTTATGTTAGATTTTCTACTTTGATTGATGATTTTTCTTTTGTTGCCAAAGATGAAGAGGCCGCAGAAGAATATGTGTGGGTTACTTCTCGTATTGAATATGAAACTTATAGAAAATTATTTGATTGCCCCAGTTATGAGGATTGCATAGCAGAATTGAACCATCTTGAACGTAACGTGAATGATGACAAGGCTGAAAATTATTACAATGCAGTAGTTGATTCTTTTGTTGACTATTGGTTTGAAGAGGTAAAAGACGAATGAGAAGTGTTAGCCGCACTTCTCTTTTTTCTTTTTATTAAAAAATTATGATAAAATATATATAGAAAATAGAGTGAATGTAAATTCACTCAAAATAAAAAAGGAATTGATAAGTAATGATTTTGATTCTATGCTTCTTTATTGCCGCAATCATTCTTTTTTGCTTCATTTGGCTTTTTAATTGGTAGGAAACTAGAATGATTAATGGGCTTAGAATTAAGTTCAGGCAATTTTTAACAATGTATAGAATTGATCCTAGCCGTTGGATACTTGATAGAGATGGTAGTGTTCTTTATGAGAAATGCATAGGTAATGAAATACATCAATGGTTTTATTTTTCTCCTATTGGATTTTTAAGATATAAACTTTTTTATAAAGAAAAAGATAAGAAAAAGAAAAAAATTAAAACTGATAATAGATGGGAAAAGGTAGTTATTTCTTGGCAAGAAGATATTGATAAGTATCGAGAAAAGTATACCAAAGAACTGAAAGATAAAATTAAGGAGATTTAAATGGATAAGAAATATTGGGTGCAAATTTTTAAAATTTTAATTCCAAAGCTTACCAAAGATAACCAACTTAATATTAGTGGTTTTTTGTTGACTCCAAGTCAAGTGATTGAAATTTTTGAAGAGCTTGGATATGATTATGAACAACTTGATGCTAATGGTTGGGAACAAGATACTTGGTATTACTTGATGAAAGAAGATTGCCCCACTATTATATTCAATTATGGTGGTTACTATGGTGATAAATGGCTTTCTCTCAATGATGACTGATTCTTTTTATTAAAAAATTTTGTTAAAATATATATGTAAAAAATGAGGGAGGAAAAATAAATGGATACTTTTGAAAGCTTGTTGTTTGGTCTTTTTACGAATAATTGTAACGATGTTATTGGTAATGATAAGATTGATGATTATACAGTAGACACTTGTTACACCGTAGATGCTGGATATGAAACTGGTATTATGAGAGATGGCGGCGAGTGGATTATTGTTGAGCGTTATTCTTCCCGTGAAGCCGCAGAAAAGGGTCATAAAAAGTGGATTGAGTTTTGTATGACTACTCCTTCTTCCGTATATAGTGTTCAACTTGATAGAGAGGTAGAATTTTAATGAATGTTTATACAGAAGAAGAGCTAAAAAAGTCTATTTGTCCTCTGGGTATTATTGGTTCTTATTATACAGAATGCGTTAAAAAGTGTCATTTTTGCCAAAAGGAATACGTGGAAGATGGACCTTGTGCTGGTGTTTATTATTATTGTCTTTTGAGTGATGTGCTGGAACATTATATTAACGAAAGGGATTGATAATTAATGAATAATACTTTTATGAGCTGGGCTTGCCATAAGGAAGAAATTGAAGATTTCATTGAAGTGCTTTCCGCTACTGATGACCCCAATGATAGAACTAATCAGTATGAAGCCGCTCGATGTGTTGGACTTAATTTCAATCTTCTCACAAGTGATGAAGTAAAGTATATCGAAAATAGAGTGGAGGAAATTATTAATGATTGAAATTTCTAATAAGGAAGCTATTTATAATATTTTGAAGACTTATGGTTGCTCTACTTCTAAGCAGATTGCTAATCTTATTCATAGAAATTTTGGTATTACTCTTACTCCCACTCAGGTTGCTGGTTCTATGCGGCCTATGATTAAGGCTGGGCAAATTGGTTCTTCTAAGGATTCTTCTGGCTCTACTCGTTATTGGTTGAATGATGATTGCTTCTGGGGTGAGGAAATTCAACTGGATGATATTTCTGGGCTATGGAGATTTAAACGATGAAAGCCTATTGGCTTTCTAAAAATTCCGGGCAAAATTTTATAATTTTTTCCGGACAAATCCCATATTAGATAGAGGTGAAATTAAAATGAAAGAAAATAAGGATGCTCGTATTGAAATTAGATTGCCTATTAGGATTAAAGGAGTATTACAAACTATCGCTAAAGAGGAAAAAACTACTATGAGCAAGATTATTTATTCATTAATACTATCTAAATTGGAGGAAAATAAGAATGGGAAAAGTAATTGATTTAACCGGTTAGCGTTTTGAACGTTTAACTGTAATAGAAAGAGATTTTGAATATCCAATAGAGCATAATCTTAAACATAAAACAGAAGCTTATTGAAAATGTAAATGTGATTGTGGGAATATTAAGACTATTAGAGGTTCAAATTTAAGAAATGATAGTGCTAGTTCCTGTGGATGTTATAAAATTGAACTATTTATAAACAATATTAAAAAAGATTTAACTGGGCAAAAATTTGGACGATTAACAGCGTTATATCCGATTGAGAAACGGTCAGGAAATCATATCATTTGGCATTGCAAATGTGACTGTGGTAATGAATGTGATGTACCGGGAGCAATGATGACAATAGGTCATGTTAACTCTTGCGGTTGTATTAATTCTGTTGGTGAGGCCAATATACAAAGAATACTTCAAGAAAATAATATTGTTTTTGAAAAATAGAAAGTCTTTTTTGATTTAATAAGTAAGTTTGGTGGTTATTTACGTTATGATTTTTATCTTCCTCAATATAATAGACTAATAGAATTTGACGGAGAATAGCATTATAAGGTTACTAATTTCTTTGGAAACTCTTTAAAAGATATTTAATATAAAGACGGATTAAAAAATGATTATGCTAAAAATCATAATATAAATTTAATTCGTATCCCATATAAAGAACGTGATAATATTACGTTAGAATTGATTTTGGGAGATAAATATTTAATTAAAAAGGATTGATATATTTGTATGGCTTTACCGGGGGTTTATGATATTTTTAATGATGCTTGGAAAAAGTATCAAACAATTTATATAATTTCAGATACTCATTTTGGAGAAAATGATTTAAAAAAAGCTTATCCCAATCGGCTTTCCGATAATGAATTTATTAATAAAATTAATTCTAAGATGGGGAGAAAAGATTTACTTATTCACTTGGGAGATGTTGGTGATTTAGAATATATAAAAGAAATACGTGGAGATAAGATTCTTATTGCTGGGAACCATGAGTCTGGCCTTGAAAAATATAAAAAAATATTTGAGCAAGTATATGCTGGTCCATTAATGATTGGTGAAAAGATTCTGCTTAGTCATGAGCCGATTCTTAATTGTCCTTGGGTTTATAATTGTCACGGCCACGTTCATAACCCTCACGCAAAAGATGATGTCTATCATTTCAATTTTAATGTTGATTCAAAACAGCATTATGAACCTTGGAACTTTAATCAATGGCTTAAAGAGGGTCATACTGCACAAATTCAGTCTCTTCATAGACAAACAATCGACACTGCTACCGAAAGAAAGGAAAGCCGCAAGTGAAGGAATTTTTGTTGGTTTGGTTTTTTAATTTTCTTGATTTTATTCTTGGTCTTTTTGAGCTTGCTCTTTGGGTTGGGCCGTTCTTGCTGGCTTGGTTCTTTGCGTGGCCCTGGGTATTTCTTTATTTTTTGACTATTCCTCTCTATTATACTCTTGAACCGGAGGATTATGACGATGATGACTTTCTACAAGGTATTTGACGAAGAGGAAGAATATTACTTTGATAATCTTAACGATGCCCAAGAGATGGCATTGAGTTGGGAACAGGAGATTATGTTTGAGTGCTTTAATTATGCTCTTTTGGATAAGGTTAAAGGTGAAAAATGTAATATAGAAAGAGTCTTACCTTGGAGCGATGAATTTGGAGTAGTTTGCGCTACCTGCGAAGACAGAGCGTGGTGCCGCACTCTTCATAAAAATTTAGAATATTTTAAAAAAGATTATAAACCTTGTTATATTTGTTTAACTAAGTGCTTTATGGAGGAATGGAATTGATGATTCTTAATATTTTTTGTGCTTTGATGATTATCTTTTGGGCAATTGAGCTTAGTTAGTCTAATACAATTGAAGATATTCTGCCTTGCGTGGGCTGGATTTTTACTGATGTTGTTATTATTTTTAGTTTTTTTATTACTCCTGTCTTTTGGGCTATTTTGCTGATTATTGAAGCCCTTATTTGGGTAGTTTGTATTTGGCTTAATGCTTCAAGGGATGATAAAAATGCTAAATTGAGAATTACTATGTATATTCTTATGGTTTTCTTTGCTATTGCGGGAGCTGTTATTACTTTTGTAGTGGGTTAAAGCTGGGTTTGTACTCAGCTTTTTCTTTTTATTAAAAAATTATGATAAAATATATATACAAAGATTGAAAGGATTGATAAATATATGAACGTATTTATTGATATTGAAGCTAATCAGTTTAGTGAGCATATGATGAGTATTGGTTGCGGAAGAGCAATACAAAAAAGCTAAGAAAATACTAAATGCTTATTGCAATGGAATTCGAGTGGATTAAATATGAGATTAAGGAGGAATAAGAAATGCTAAACGCAGAACAGGCAAGAGAATTATGTTACCTGGTTAAGGTTGATGATATAAAGCCTATTGAGGGCAAAGATTTTACAGAGTGTGCAGAAATTGGTGGTTGGACTGTGATGGTTCGTAAGGGACAGTTCCAGCCTGGTTCGATTGGAATTTACTTTGAAGTAGATAGTAAGGTTCCTGAAACTGAACCTTTTTGGTTTCTGAAATCTAAGCATTATAAAATTAAGACCCAGAAGTATAAGACTCCCAGCGGATATTTCTATTCTCAGGGTCTACTGATGCATCCTGAAGATTTTGGTTTTGAAACTTATATTGATGGTGATGGAACTGAATATGTTCATATCAATGGTAAGTCTCATTGCGTAGAAGATGAAACTAGATTCTTGACCAAAGAGCTGGGTGTCATTTATGAGGAAGCAGGAGATAATACTCGTAAGGCCAATAGTGACCCCAATGCTAAATATAAGGCTATGTGTGCAAGGCATGCTAAGCTGTTTAGGAAGCCTTGGGCAAGATGGATGATGAAGCGTAATTGGGGTAAGAAGATTATGTTTTTTTTCTTTGGAAAGAAAAAGGATAAACCCAACGCTTGGCCTTCTCATATCTGTCAACGTACAGATGTTGAGCGCATCAATAACCTTCCCCATATCTTTGAAGATAAGCAACCTTATGTCGCAAGTGAGAAAGTCGATGGCTCGTCAAGCTCATTCGCCATTGAGCGTAAAGGCAGAGGCTTTAAGAAGTATGTATGCTCCCGCAATGTAGTTTTTCTGGCAGGAAACCAGAAGTGTTATTATGATACTAATATTTACTTTGAAATGTATTATAAGTATAATATTGGAGATATTCTGGAAAGAATTCTTAATGATTATAACCTGCCTAATGTAGCAATTCAGGCAGAAATCTTCGGCAGTGGTGTCCAAAAGAGAGATTATTCTATGAAGGATGGAGAGCGTGAAATTAGAGTTTTCCATATTGTATCTAATGGAATTAAGTTCCCTATGGATAAGGTAGTAGAAATCTGTGATAAATATGAACTGCCGCATGTCCCTATCCTAGATGACAATTATATTCTGCCTGATACTATTGAAGAGCTGCAAGCTTATGTAGAAGGAGAACCTTCTAAAATTGATGGTTTAGATAAGGAAGGTATTGTTTTTTACGATAAGGCTACTGGACAGAAATACTTTAAGTTTGTTTCACCAGAATTCTTGTTGAAGTATCATAATGGATAATTATTATAAGGTTCCAGAAGAAGAATTGCTTCATTTGGTTGAAAGCCGATATATATTGGGTTATTTAATCAATGATATGAATTGGACTTTTTATCGCAAAGCCGCAGAACGTGCTAGACTAGAATAGCAAAAGAAATATTTTCCTTCTCTGCCAGAAGATATGTTTGTTAATTGGACAGAATTGACTCAAAAAGAAGTAGAAAATAATTATGAAAAGATTTAAAGGGAAATTGCGGTTTCCCTTTTTATTTTATTAAAAAATTTTAGTATAATATATATGTAAAGAATGGAGGGGATAAAAATGATTAGGGTTAAAGGTTATACATTCGATGCTCATAGACCTCCTGTTTCATATGAATGTGATTTCAATATGACAACAATTACTGAATTTCAAGATTTTCTTAAAGAAAAAAAGTTTGAGTATTATATGTTTATTCGGAAAAAAAATAAAAAAGGATTGATGAATATTATGAATATGCGGAAACGTTATCAAAGAGGCTTTAATAAGCTGATGCGGCAGCTTAATCAAAATATTGAGAGTGATAATCTTTGGAAGGGCCGATTTGCATTCCGGCAGATTGATTGTCAATTCCACAAATTTGAAGATAATTCTGGCGGGGTGCTTTGTTCTTTTGTAAGAGCTTATGATAAACGCACTGGCTATTATAAAGATTATCGTATTGAGTATGCACCTTATTTTACTTTTGCTGGTTCTTATCTTTGGGAAATGGCAAATAGTTTTATTACTAAATATGCTGATGTTTGGTTTTGGGAGGATAAGGAACAGCTTCATCCGGCAACTTCTTGGGATTTCCGCAATGTAAAAGTTCCAGAAGAAATCTGGAAAAATAAAGAATATAATTGGTATAGGGGTTATAAATCTAATGTTTAAGTATAGAAAAGGTATGTTTGAATCGAATTCAAGTAGCACACATTCAATTTGTATCTCAAAGGAGAAGATTGATAAGGAGCATCTAGCTGGAATTCATCTTCATTTTGGTATCGGTGAATGGGGCTGGGAAGAGGGAACTGTATATGATACAGCTGATTATCTTTATACTGCCATCCTTGATAGTCCTTCTACTAAAATTGCCAACCAGAGACTTGAAAAGTTAAAGGCTATTCTTGATAAGTATTATGTTAATTATAGCTTTGAGCTAGTAGTTAAAAATGAAGAATATGATTATTATCGTCCAGCTAAGGATAAGTATTTTGGTATTGACCATGGTAGAGAATGTTGGGATTTTGTTGAAGCTGTTTTGAATGATGAAAATATGCTTCTGCGTTGGCTTTTTGGTGATAGCTTCGTAGAAACTGGCAACGATAATAGTTGTGAAGGTGATGATGCTTGTTTCTGTGCTTATCCTGATGTTTGGGATGAAGATAGTGGTAAGTTTGTTTCTAATCCTCGTCACTATGAAGATAAATATACATACTTTTTTAAGGGGAACTAATTATGATTAAATATAGATTGGGAATGTTTGAATCAAATTCAAGCAGCACGCATAGTATGATTATCGGTATGGAAGATGATTTTAAGAATTGGGAAAATGGTGAATTATTGTATAGTCGCTATAACAAGCAAGGTTTCTATACTAAAGAGGAAGCTATTAATTTCTTGAAGGAAATACCTTATTATAAGAATACTGATTTTAATATGATTGACCCGGAAGAACTTCAAGAAATATTCGAGGATGAAGGTTTCATTTCTTGGGACTGGCTTGATTATGATGAGCTTTATCATGATTATAATGAGTTTATTACTCCTGGTGGAGAGAAAATTTGTATAACTTGTCGTTATGGAAGGGATGATTAATAAAATGGTTAAAACGCTTGCTAATTATACTAATGGTAATTATAATGTAATGCTGATGGAAGATGGTTCTAAATTTCGTATGAATAATGAAGACCATTTTGACCCTGCTTTTGCAGAAAGTTATGATATTAAGATTACTAGTGTTTGTACTGGTAGTAATTGTGAGTATTGCTATGAAGGTTGCGGCCCCGAAGGCAAGCACGCAAACTTGAATCAGTCTTTTTTTAATACTATTCATCCTGGAACTGAAATTGCTATTAATGGTAACGATTTGTCTCATCCTGGACTGCCTGATTTCTTGCGGAAGATGCGTAATCGTAATGTTATTGTAAATATGACTGTTAACCAGATTCATTTTGAGAAGTATTTTGATGCCCTTAAAGAATGGGCAAGTAATAAAATGATTTGGGGTCTTGGTATTTCTCTTGTTAATCCCACTCCTGGCTTTATTGAAAAAGTAAGGCAATTTCCTAATGCTATTATTCACGTAATTAATGGTATTGTATCTGTGCCCCAGCTGGAAATACTTGCAGACAATGGTTTTAAGCTGCTGATTCTTGGTTATAAGAGGCTGAACAGAGGCGAAGATTATTATGATGCTTATGATTATCTAGTTAAAGCTATGCAGGAAGATTTGAAGCAGTATTTGTTTACTGAAATTATCCCGCAGAATTGGTTTAGTATTATTAGCTTTGATAATTTGGCTCTTGAACAGCTGGAAGTGCGTGAGCATGTAGATGAGGAAGCTTGGGAGAAGAATTATCTCGGTGAAGATGGCTTCGCCAGCTTTTATATAGATGCGGTTGATGGTACTTTTGCTAAGAATTCTGTCGCTCCCGCTAATGAAAGATATCCTATTATGAATAACGTAGATGATATGTTTAATTTTATTAGGAGTAAGACTAATGAATAAGGATTTTACTGACGGTTATAATTTTGCCATAGATGAACTTTGCAATTATATCAACTGGTTGACCACTAGCGAAGAAACTATTACTTTTAGAGCCAATAATGGCTCTAAGGGGTACTATGGAAGAAATTTTGGACTATTTGATTGATAGGAGAAGATAAAATGACTGCGGTTTTGCAAATTTTTATTTATTCAGCTTTAATTTTTGCTATTAGAATGATGCTAACCCCTAAGCCCACTCCCTATGAAATTTATTATCTTACTAATGGAGAAATCCAAAAGAAAGTGAAGAATTATTAATGGATAATTTTACTTTAAGTGAAGTTTGTTATAAGAATGGCTTTAAGGATGGGCAGAGTGCTCCTATTTATATTCTGGTTGATAATTTTGGTATTTGTAAAGCAGTATCCCATAGTAAAGAATGCCTTGAATCTTTGATGAAGTCAAGTTATTTTATTGAAGATGCATTGTATATTGAAAAGTTTAATCCAGATGTAATTGTTCAAGGTTCTATTGAAAAAGTCTATCATTGGAATTATAAGACCCATAACTATGAATAATTGAATTTTATAAAAAATTATGATATAATTTATTTATAAAAGATGGAGGTAAAAAATATGTATCGTAAAGATTTTGAAGAAGCACGTGAATTTTGTGAAGAAAATTATGGCGTTGTTATCGATGAAGAAGATGCATTTTCTTGTCCTGAATGCGGCGAACCCCTCTATTATGAAGATTATGATAGACCTGATGTTTGGGAGGGTAAAGCACCTTGGAGTTTCTGCCCTGTCTGCGGCTGGTCTTGGTACGATGAAGCCTATGGTAATTATGAAGAAGAGGATTGATTAATATGAAGTTTGAAAAGATGCATGAAGATATGAATGCAGCCTTGAAGAATGGCGATAAGCTTACTCGCCTTGTTCTGGGAGATGTGCTGGGTAATATTAAAACAGCGGCTACTGCTGGTAAGGTTAAGGTAGATATTACCGATGATTTTGTAGATAATGTATTGATTAAATATAAGAAGGGCATTGAAGACCAGATTGCCTCTTGCGGTGAGCTGCCGCAATATGCCAAGCTTAAAGAAGAGTGCTGCCGCAAGCTTGAAATTATTAATCAGTATGTGCCCAGAGTAATTAATGATAAGAATGAAATTGCTCAAATGATTACTCAGTGGGCTGAAAAAATGGGCGTGAGCTATACTGATAAGAAGACTATTATGCCTATGTGTAAAAATGCTCATATGGATATGAAGATTGTGGCTCAGGTGCTAAGTGAGTTGGTGAAAAATGGATAAGATTAATAATGCTTGGGATAATGATACTTTTGTTAATAGTATTTATGATGTAATGAGCAATTGGATTTATCAAGGTGACGCAGCTACTACATCTAGTAAGATAAGTGACCTTACTCCCAAAACTAACTCTGGCACTTATCATTATAGTTATAATACTCCCCCTACAATTACAACTAAGAAAGAGGAAAATAATATGTTTGATTTTGGTAATTTTTTTAATGGCTTCTTTTCTCCCATTAAGAATGGTTGCTGCAAGCTGGCTATGAATGGTAAAATTGCTATTAAGACTTCTAATGGATATAAGACTTTTGACGTAAAGACTAAGCGACTAGTTAATTGTGATAACTTTGCATTTGATATGCCTAATATGTTCTGGATTGTTCCTACTATGCATGTCAAGATGGGCGATATCATTATGATAAATGGCAAACCTAAGGCCGTTTTGAAGGTTGAAGATGGTTATATTGAGACTTTCTCCTATGAGGATAGTACTATTGATAAGACTGTTGTTGAAACTCACGTTTGGATGGGTAAGAAGTATTGTTATGGTAAGATTGTTAGCCCCTTCGGCAATATGATGACTAACGATGGCGGTATGGAAAATATGATGAAGATGGCTATGATGTCCCAGACGTTTGGCGGCAATGGCTCTACTACTAATGGTTTTAATCCTATGATGTTTATGCTTATGAGTGGTAAGGATAATGATTTCTTTGGTGGCTTCGGTGATATGTTTGACCTGGGAGAAGAGACAACTGAGGAGGAGAAGTAATGGGAACTCGTTCTTGGAGCAGCAGCGATTACGCTATTTATACTTGTAGCACCAAAGCTTGTAGTGTAGATGATTTTACTACAATGGATTATAGTGCCTAGGAGCTATATAAGTCTCGAAAGCTTGCGGACGTGCTGAATCCTTATAGTATAATGCGTGAGTGTTGCGATAGTGAAGAGCATCCTAATACCACTCCTGTTATTCTTGCATTGGATGTGACCGGTTCGATGGGGGGTTCAAGCGTCAAGGTAGCTCAGCAGCTGAATAGCATTATGACTGATATTTATGCTTCTAAGGCAGTTCCTGATGTTGAGTTCTGCATTATGGCTATCGGGGATTTAGCTTATGATGCTGCACCTATCCAGATGGGTCAGTTTGAAAGCGATATTCGTATTGCTGAACAGCTTGACCAGGTTTATTTTGAAGGTGGCGGCGGTGGAAATACCTATGAAAGTTATACTGCTGCTTGGTATATGGGTCTAAATCATTGTAAGCTTGATTGTTGGAACAGAGGCAAGAAGGGTATTATCATTACTCTGGGCGATGAACTGCCTAATCCTTATTTGCCTGCTACTGGGTTGAAGAGGGTCACTGGCGATAATATGCAGGCGAATGTCGAGACAAAGGACCTGCTGCCGCAAGTGCTTGAAAAGTTTGATGTTTATCATATTTCTGTTGATGATAAGGAAAGTTCTTACCAGTGGAATAATGATAGACGTGACCTTGATGGCAAGTGGACCGAGCTGCTGGGCGCAGAGCATTATAAGGTTTGTAATTTGAATAATCTAGGTAAGACTATTACTGAAATTATTACTTCTACTCCCTCTACGGTAGCTACTACTGGCGAAGGTATTGGTTGGTAAAAGAGAGAGGGCTTTTATGCCCTCTTTTTCTTTTTATTAAAAAATTATGATATAATATTTATACAAAAATGAAAGGAATTGATAAAAGTATGAAATATTATGTTGAAGCTTTTGACGATACTTTTGGCAATGCCACAGCTATGGTAATGGAGTATAGCAATCTTAAAGATGCTAAAAACGATGCTTTTTGGCTGGATAGCAGAATGATTGGAATGAATGAAGAGAATCTTCGAGATTGGCTGAAAGATTCTTTTGATCCTGTTGCTTATGATAATTTAGCATTTTCTATTTATGCAATTAAGGGAAATAAACTGGGTCTTAGTTTGGATGAATTGAAAGAAGCTTTAATGGAAAGTTATGATGGAAGTAATTTTTATAATTTTATAAAAAGATATTGTGTAGAAGATGAAGTTTTTTATTCAGTGGAGCTTCCTAAAAGTGAAAGATAAAACATATGAAGAGACTTTAAAAATGTTTGCTTATTCCTTAGCGGTTAATAAAGATTTAGATTTAGCTATTCAAACTGCTGAGGGATATTTAACTCTTAATGAGCTAGAAAGATATATTAAGAGTTGGAAAAATAAAGATAGCAGTTATTATTTTACAGCTGGACGAGTATATCAAGATATTTTAAATACTATTCCAGCGGACATTACCGCATTAAGTAGATTTCAAAGTTTAATTATGGAGGAAAGATAAAAATGAATTATTATACTAGGGCACTTCAAATTTTTGCGATTGCTATTGCTAATGAGCGTGGTGATAAGGAAACCACAGAAAAGATGCAGAAGGAAACAGATACTAAGGTTCTGGAAGATTTCGTAAAGAGTGAAAAGGAAAATACTCGTGCTGATTTGTATTATTATGGCGCTGGTCGAGTCGTTGAGATGATGACTATTTCTAGTTCTACTATTGGACTTGATGCTTCTAATGATATGATTACATTTGAGAACCTAATTTTTAGTAAGGAAGCTGCTCCTGTGGTTGAGGAGAATGCCAATGGAGAAGAACTGTCCTAATTGCGCGGCTCCCTATGATGCTATGTTGAGTAAGTGTCCTTATTGCGGAACAAGTTATTTTGACTTATCCGCAATAGACCTTACAGGTGGAGAACCATTTTATTTAAAGATGAAAGTTAAGTTTGGAGATAAGGATTGTATTGTTACTCAATTAGTAAAACCAAGCTGTGATATATCTATTACTTGCGAATATGATAGCTCATATGCTTACGGCAGATTGGGCAATAAATTGATTAGCTTTAAAAATTCTCAAACTCTTAAAACTTTTCTTAATTTTGAAAGCATCCCTGATAAGAAAAATAATCTTATAACCTTAGAGGTAGCAGAATGAGTATTAAACTTAAAGTTGAGATTGAATGGCTACTTTATAAATGGTTTGGCATTAAGCGAGATACACCTTGCGGCTGCAAGAAAGGTGAAAAATATCTTTGCTGTCGGCAACCTTTTATTACTGAAAGAAGTTATTTAACTAATGATAATAAAGAATGGCGTTGCAAGGTTTGTAATTGTAGACGTATTTCTTCTAATTGTAGATTGCCTGATAGAATTGAAGACGCTTGGAATTATTAATTAAGGAGTTGATACTTATGAAAAATGTTAAGATAATTATTGGGGCGAATATGGGTGATGAGGGGAAGGGAGCCTCTGTTGCCCACTTTACGCGGAAAATGCGTGATGACCACCATAAAGCTCCTCTTATTATTTTTCATAATGGCACAGCTCAAAGAGGGCATACAGTTGATTATGTAAATGGTTATCGACACGTGTTTCATCATTTTGGTAGCGGAAGTCTTGATGGTGGCCGCACTTTCTTTGCTCAGGATTTTCTTATTCATCCTATGGAATATCATAGAGAATGGGCGGAGATTGCAAAAAAAACTGGTTATGAGCTTCCCAATACCTATTGTTCTCCTTATTGTGATGTAATCACTCCTTTTGATATGATGGTTGATAGGGCTACCGAAGAATGGATTGCTATTCAAGCTGGCGAAAGAGAACATGGGTCTTGCGGTTTTGGTAGTTGGTGTGCTGTGGAAGGCAGGCTCCCTATGGCCCGTAGTAATTATAAAATTATTGATTGGATTAAAGCCACAAGAGAAGAATATGAGGCAATGATGCGTGTTGTTTGGAATGATTGTATTGAAGTTCTTGACAAACGGGGCGTTGATATTGAAAAGACTAGCTATAAATATTTCATTCACAAAGTAAATAGAGATACAACTGTTGACCATTTTTGGGAAGATTTGAAGTTTTTTGCTTATCATAATGAACTTAAAGATTGGCTTTCTATTTGGAAAGAATTTGATGATTTCATTTTTGAGAACGGACAAGGATTGGGGCTTGATAAAGATGTAGACAATGATTGGCATACTACTTCTTATACTGGTTTGACTAACCCTATTAATATGCTTGCTGGCCCCGCAACAGTTGATTTCAATGCGGAAGTTTGTTATGCTACTCGTTCTTATGCAACTCGACATGGCAAAGGACCTCTTGCCGATGAAGTCCATAAGAAAGAAATTAATGCTGATATGTTTGATAAAACAAATATATTTAATGATTTTCAAGGCGGATTGCGTTATGGCTATTTAAATGATAGAGATATGCAAGAACGCATTAATAAAGACTGGGTTAAGGTTGCTAGGGATAATAGATTTACTAAAAGTATGATAATTACTCATTGTAATGAATTCCCTGATGAAAAGAAAGATAGTAAATATTATAGTGATAATCCATTTGAGATTAAGGAGAGAAAATAAAAAAAAAAAATAAAGCGGAAAAGTTTTATACTTTTCCGCTATTTTACTTTATTTAAAAAATATAGTATAATATATCTATAAGAAATGAGAAAGTGGTTGATAAAAATGGCTAAAATTATCTATCACAGTTTCTATTGTATTAACTGTGGCAATAAAGTTCTGGATTTGCCTCGTAATAGAGGGCACCTTCACGAGAAGTTTCATCGTAAGAAACTTTACTGTCCTACGTGTAGAACTGAAATTAATTGCGTAGAATGCTATAATGATGAAGATATTTATGATTTTAAACTTAGCTTTGAAGAGGGGATGTTTAAAAATGAAGCAGAAGATAGTCTTCTTCACACGGGGTCCAATGGGTAGTGGCAAAAGTTACTGGGCCAGAAGATATGCAAGACGCCATAAGGGAGTGTGTATTATTTCTAGCGATGCTATAAGGATGCGTTTGCTTGCTCCCGAAGATGAATATTTTTCCAAAGAGAAAGAAGTATGGAAGATTTTCTACGATGAAGGACAGAAGGCTATTGATGACCCTAATGTGCGGGAAGTCATCTTTGACGCAACTTATCTTACCGACAAAGCACTCGCACGCACGTTGCGGCATCTTAATATTCCCAAAGAAGTAAAGGTCGTTGAAGTAAAAATTAATACTCCACTTGAAAAATGCTATAAGCAAAACGCGGACCGCAAGGGGCGAGCATTTGTTCCTAATTTTGTTATTGAAGATGCTTATAACCTTTTTCAAATAAATAAAACCATTAGCTGGGTAAGAAAAAGAATTAATGAAACTTGGGAGGTTGGTAACGATGAACAACATTTGGGTGAGTAGCGATTTTCACTTTGCTCATTCCAAGCCTTTTCTTTATGAACCTCGTGGCTTTAAAAATATCCAAGAGCACGATGAAATGATTATTAAAAATTGGAATGAGCTTGTGGCTCCTGATGATGATGTTTATCTTCTAGGCGATTTGATGCTTAATGATAATGAGCACGGTATGAAATGTTTGGGTAGACTTAATGGTAGGCTTCATCTCATTCGAGGCAATCATTGCACTGATGAACGATGGAAGCTTTATGCGGATAGTTGGAATGTAGTAGAAATGTGCGGCTGGGCTACTCAAATGCGCATTGGTAAGCAAAGTGTGTTTCTATCTCATTATCCTACTATTGCTTCTAATTATGATATTGATAAGCCTTTGAAGCAAAGAGTATTGAATTTATGCGGCCACTCGCATACCAAAGATCCTTTTGCTGATTGGGACAAAGGTTTGATTTTTCACTGTGAATTAGACACTAATAATTGTAAGCCTTGGAATTATGAGGATATTATTAAGAAAGTAAAGGAGAAATTGGGAGAATGATTAGTGCTTGGCATTTGCTTTGGATTGTGCCAGTTTCAGTTTGGGTTGGAATGTTCATTATAGCTCTCGTAAGTGGGAATAGGGATGACCGGGGCGAGAATGGTCATTAAAATCGTTTTTTGAAACAAAAATGGGTTTTAGAAAATAAAAAGAAAAAGGGGAAGTACTAAGCTTCCCCTTAATTTTATTCCTCAGGCATTATTGTATCTGCTAGATTATCAATCATATCTAGCATTTCCTGCTAAAAAATCATGAATTGTTGTTCTAAGTTTATTATTTTCTTTTTAAGTTGTTTAATTTCCAAATCCATATTGTTGTCCATAAGATAATCTCCCTTTTAATATAATTTTTTTGTTAAATGGGCCTTTTGGCCCTTAATCAAATGGGAGGACTATCCTCATTTGGTGTTACCATTCCTTTTTATACCACCTTTATCCAGATACGACCATTGACCTTAATCTTTCCTGTGCCCCATTCTTCATAATCAGGGACAGCGGAGATAATACCAATGGCACAATATCCATAATTTTTATATTCATCATCGGTCATAATACTCACTGTACCATTAGGTCCAGCACAAACAGGACGGCCAATGTTGAGTTTAAATTCATCTCTGTCTTCGTAGCCATAAGCTAATACACGTCCAGAAACCGCAATTGGGCATTTAGCTTCATCAGTTTCACCAATGGCAAAACCATATGTGTCTGAAATTATGCTTGCTCCGGGCTGTAAGCGTTTTGCGGCAATTGATAAGGTGTCATTACCATTTTCACATACAACTCTACCAGGCTCAAGACAATCACTAATACGGAATTCAGCATAATCATTCCACACAGCTCCATGAACTCCACCATTAGTATCAATATAAGTAACTCCATATACATTATTGCCAGCAGCTATATCAGTATCCTTTGCATGGAAGAAATACAAATTATTATAGTTACCAAGTGTACCAATACCCCAATATCCTATAGAAGATTTAATTGATACTGTAGTCGAAGCTTGGCCAGATGCTGGCGCAGTTGTAGTCTTAACAAGGCCCTTATCCACAACTTGTATCCATTGTCCTTGTGCTAATATAGGACTATTAATATTTCCACTCATAGTCCCGCCAGAAAGAGGTAGATAGCTATGACTATGACTTGCGGCAGCTGCTCCAATTTCACTTAAAGACCAAGATACGTTTCTAGTACCATTAAAAGTTTTACCTGTATTACCAATAGTTAAGGTTCTTGGGGTGCTTAATTGTCCAGCGCCACTGGCATATCCAACTTGTAAAAACTCAGTTGTAGTCATTTTAATAGTATTCTTGCTTTCCCAAACAGCTAATGCAATGTCAGTGCCTAAGGCATCAACATCTTCATCAGCCATAACAGAAGCATCAAATCCAATGAAATTTTGAGCATTTGATTTATCTGCTACGGTATCAGCTACTTTTGCTTCTCCAACTCGTATATACTAACTAGCACAGCTTGAAATATTATGTTCATTATTATCATTATCAAAAAATAACAACTATGCAGTATCACTCTAAACAGCATAACCATTGTCATAGCTATCGTCAAGTGTCCATTCTACATTAGTACCAGAAAGTAATGCCTTAGCAGAATTAGCTGGGCCTCCTGCGGTAGCAGAACCCGCATATAAATGCGTATGGCTCGCGGCAGCAGCGCCCACATCATTATAAGTAAGTGTAATATTATTAGACAAAGCCTTACCATTTACCGTTGTAGTCTTGGGAACTGCTTTTTCATCAGTATAAGCTTCTGCAATAGTAATCATTTCGCCAGTTCTAGCGATAACATGTTTCCAAAATTGGTCAAAACCATTATAAATAGAAGTATTAGCCATTTACGTCTCCTCCTTCTGCGTTAGTATTTGTTTCAAGTGCTGATATTCTATCTTCTAACGCTGCTAAATTTTTTAACTAAATATCAAAATTTTTTTCGCCATTAGCTACATAGGCATACATTTTTTGAATATTTGCCTTACTTTCTCCGGAATATCCAAATAATATACCGTATTGAGTTTTAGTTACATTCCCTAAACTTAATGTAATTTCTCCACTAGCAGTTGTAGCAATAATTTTCTTAATCTAAGCATTATCCTAAGTTAAATCACCAGTATATAGTATTTGAGCTGATGAATCATCTAAAACAGTAGCTTCTATTTTAGATTCTTTGGCTAAATTCACTGAAAGTTTACCATTCATATCTAATTCATAAACAGGATAAAAATCTGCGGCAGTATGTCCTTCACCCGCAGAACGCTTCATAATAACAAAAGAAGTGTTCGTCATATCAGCATTGTTAGAAGCGCTTCCACTTGTATAATCAATAGGAGCTTTCAAACCCAATGCATAATCAGCTAATGCTTCATTATCACTAGCATTTAAATTATGATATGCATTCCAAAGCAACCCTAAAAAAGCATATCCATCTACACCAGCAGTATCTTCGTGACGAGAATAACTAACTCTTGTATAAGGATATAATCCATTGCCATCAATTTCAAAGCCTTGACCGCCAATAGTTATTCCACCATAACTATCTAACATTTGACAATTATTCCAACCTAAATAAGTCCCAAAAGTTTTCCATTCCCCATCAACAGAAATTCCAATATCACGCGTTAAGGCATTCGCAGAAGTTGTATCTCCAATTGCCTAGAAAGTTTCTTTACCGATAGCTCGCCAGAAACCAATAGCTTGATTACCCGTAAAACCTAAGGCAGCTTCACCAGGATAAGTTCCAGATGCCTATATCTATATTCCAAAAGAGTTTTTACAATAATTAACTCTCTAAAAACGATTTGTGGTTTCATTCCATTTAGCGTTAGCTAAAAACCAGAACTCTAAACTAGTCACATTATTTTCAGTTCGCTCTATGATGGCAGTATTGAAATCTCCATCTGACGATAAGCCAGTGCCAGCTAATGTAACTAATTCATTTACTAACTCATTTGTAGTAAGCTAACCATTTGTGTTAGTTAATATTCTAATGCTGTTAGCTATATTAAACATATCAGTTTTATTAGCTAAGACATAAATAGGAGCGTTAGTGCTCATAATGCATCCTCCACCATCTAATAAAATTCGTCAGCAGAGATATCACTTTCTTGATAATTTTTATCATCTTCAATCATTTGATTTACTCGCTCTTGAATTTCTTCTTGCCATTCTGCGGGAACATCTGCAATAGTAATTTCATTTTTATAAAGTTTGTTGGTCAATTGTGCTTTTGCCCTAATTTCAGTAAGCAAAGCATCATATTCATCTTTGGTAATTTCAATGCCACCAAAGCCAGTGTCAATAGCAACAAGAACACCGTTAGAAATTTGTTTATAGTGCCTCATGCAGGCACCTCCTTAATACATATCCAAAGAAAGGGCATAGTAGTAGCACCAAAGCCATTACTTGAATTGCGGTTCATCTAAATCACTTTTTCAGTAGTCGCGGCCATATAATAATTAAAGCCTGTTGAAATGGTTTCTGTAAGCTAACCAGTGCCAGAATTGCCGCCAGTGCTAGAAATCCATTTTCTTGTGCCATATTTTTCTGTATCAATTTTAATACAAAACTAAAATGTTTGGCTTATAGGTGCAGAAACGCTATACCCATTATTATCATTATTTGCGGCGGCAATAAAAATAAATGCAGGAACAACACCAAAATTATGATAAAACTCTAACTGCGTCTGCTTGGAAGTTGCAGGAGTAATTGTTCCATATGCAATATTATTGTCACCAAGACTCATACCACTAATAATAGTAGCAATATCATCAATAGAACTATTATCAGAAACTGCAACACCTTTATCCCTTAAAGCATTAATAATATTAGTTAGACTCTGGGTGTTTTGTTCCATTTTACCAGTTAAATCGGTAATAGAAAAGTAATCACTAGAATTAGATAATATTCTTACATTGTCTACTATTTCAACTGAATCTGCCTCAGAGGTTAAAACAATACGAGGTTCACGGCCCATTAAAACGTCACCTCACTAGCTGCGACAATGCTTTGTCCACAAATAGCGTCGATATCATCAGTTGTAATAAAGGAATAAGTGTCTAAATCTGTTATTTCACTAGCTAAGTGAGTATGATTTTTTTCAGTTGCTATATTAACATCTGCACTGCCATCAAATTTAACTAAACCAGTTACAGCACCAGTTATTTCAATGGTTTTTGCTTCTGCTAATTTGGTAGCAGTATCGGCATTAGCCGCATTAAGGCATATACGAGTAGAAGCACCTGTGTCAACATACATTTTTTTAGTATCAGTTGTTACATAACAGTAACCTTCAACTTTGTTAGTTGGCAACTTAGCTTCTGTGCCTTTTAATATCTTAAAAAGTGCCAATCTTCAGCACTCCTTTCCTTATCTTATTCATATAATATGAAATTCAAAAAGAAATCCTTTTTCAGTTTTGCCCAGTTGTTTTTGATAAAAAATTTTGATATAATATAAACAAAAAGGAAGTGAAAAAATGTAGTTTTGCTTAAAACATTATTGCAGTGATAAATATCTTAAACAAGTAAAAGAGATTTATATTTATTCTCTTAAAATTGAAGATAAACTGTTGGATTTGGTAGAACAATATCCAGATGCTACTTTTATTATAGACGATGGTGAAAGCTTTGAAAGAATTAAACGTTATAAAATTCTAACGAAGGGTAGATTAATTGTTAAAATTAGTGACTTTGAATTACTTCAAGATTTGAAAGATAATGATATTTCTTTCTTCTATGCAATGCCAATCACGACTTACGCAGAATACCAAGCATTAAAGGCTATTGGAGTTGAAAGCTTTGTAATTGATAGCCCTTTGTTTAATAATATTCATTTTTTTGATAATGATAAAATAAGAATTGCTCTTAATATTTCTTATTACGCAGCTATTCCACGCAAAAATGGTATCATTGGCTCTTGGGTGCGACCAGAAGATATCGATGCCTTAGGAGATAATGTGATTGGGTATTTTGAAAATTGCGATGCTAGAAAAGAAGAAGCTCTTTATCGCATTTACTCAATAAAAGAATGGTTTGGAGATTTAAATAGCATTATTACTAATCTTGATTACAATGTAGAAAATGTGCTAATTCCGCCAGAATTAATTGATATTAGATTAAATTGCGGGCAACGTTGTTTAAGTGGTGGGAGCTGTCATTTATGTGAGAGATATTTTAAAATTGCTAATAGAGATTTTTTAGATAAATTAAAGGAGATTTCAAATGGCGACTAATGCAAAAGAAAAATTTGTAGCTAAGGTAATTGAGGCTCTTAGTGATGCATACCTTGGCACGCAAGATAAAAAGTATTATTTTGAGCAAGATGGAACGCAAATTGCTATGGCGCTCACTTGCCCCAAGACTCCTATTGAATTCACAAAAAAAGAAAATATTACGGCTGCGGCTGCTCCTGACCCTGAATTTACCCCCGAAGAGAGAAAAACAATTGAAGATTTAATGTGGAAGCTTAATCTGTGAAAGGAATGATAAAATGGATTGGCATGAAGTAGATTTTTATGTGCCTTTAAGTGGTAGTTATTTATTTGATATTCACGCTTTGGCATTGGCAAAAGAGTTATGTGATAAATATCCAGGGCTTGAAATGGATTTTAATTATTCCCAAGATGATAAAATTCATTTAATTGGCAAGCTAAATGACTATTGGCATAATGAATTTGAAAAAGAAGTTTTTAATAGGAGAATTGAAGTATGACTTTTGATATTACAGATACAAAATTTGATGATATTATTTTTCATTTGCGTAAAGCTCAATATACTTTTGAAGGATATGAAAGACTTTTTAGTCTTTTGGCTAGTCAACCTTCTAAAACCTTCTTAAATTCTTATAAAAACTTTATTGAAAATTATGCAGAAAGTGCTGTAAAATTTGAAAAAATTAGACAATATAGCTTTAATGAAATTAAAAAGATACTTCCAATACCTGAAAATGTTTATTGTTGGGGAATTGATTACGATAATAAGCAATTAATTGTTAGATTCCCAGAGGAGGTAAAACCTAATGTATAAGAAACGTTTTACTCCTTCCATCCAAGAAACATTGGGGTAGCTTTTTGAGGGAAAAGAAATGAGAGACATTGAGTTTTAGGTTACAGAAGCTTGTAATTTAAAATGCACTTATTGTTATCAACATCATAAGACTCCTGCGGTAATGACCTTCGAGCTGGCGCAAAGACTTATCGATAACATTTTTGATGAAAAATATTCAGCCATTACTCCTGATAATACTATTGGGTTAATCCTTAGCTTTATTGGGGGAGAACCTTTCCTTCAAGTTGACTTAATGGAGAAAATTTGCGATTATACTTTTGATAAAATGTTTAAACTTAATCATCCGTGGCTGCCTTATACTATGGTTTCCATTTGTTCTAATGGCGTCCTTGTAGGAGAAGATAAGAAAACACAACGTTTTTTAGAAAAGTATAGGCCAGTAATTGATATGAGTATTTCTATTGATGGTTGTCAAGAATTACACGATACTTGTCGTGTAGATTTTTCTGGGCAAGGTAGTTATATTCGTGCTATGAAAGGCGTAAATTATGTAGAGGCTCTTTTTGGGAAAAAACCATCAACTAAAATGACTTTTGCTCCTGCCAATATTACATATGTATCAAAAGCTTTAATTAATTTAATTGAACTGGGGTATGATAATATCCCAGCTAATTGTGTTTTTGAACCTGGTTGGACATATGAAGATGCTACTATTTTTTATAATGAATTAGAGAAAGTAGCAGATTATATTATTGATAATGGACTTAATGATAAAGTTGCTATAAGCATTTTTGAAGAAGATATTGGATATATGATACCCCCGGAAGAAAATACTAGCTATTGCGGAGGCACATGCTATAAAAATATTAGTATGGATTATAGAGGAAATTTTTATCCTTGTATTAGATATATGGAAAGTTCTTTAAATAATAAACAAGAACCATTTTTCTTTGGTGATATTGAAAATGGTATTGGTGGCACACAAATTCAAAGAGATAGAATTGAATTGATGGATAGTGTTACAAGACGTTCTCAATCAACAGATGAATGTTTTTATTGCCCAATAGGTCAAGGTTGTGCTTATTGCTCGGCTTGCTGCTATGAATATAGTGGTTCACCTAATAAAAGAATAACTTATATTTGTCCTATGCACAAAGCCAGAGTTTTAGCTAATGTTTATTATTGGAATAAGTTATTTAAGAAGCTTGAAATTGAAGAAGCTCACGTATTTAAACTAAATCTTCCAAAAGAAGAATGCTTAAAAATAATCCCAGAAGAAGAGTATAATCTTCTCAAAGAATTAGAAAGGAGATAATAATATGGATGGATAGGAACAAATTGTTTCTATTGGAATTGATATTGTAAATGCCATTAGAACAAATGATTTGGCTAAAATGAAAATTGCTCTTAATGAATTAGAGGCTTTTCATATTCAATATGGACATATTGGTAGTGTAGAAGCTATTCCTTTTAGTGAATTAGCTGAAACATATAATAATGAAGCATTTCAACATTTAATGAAGAATTGCACTTTGTTTATTCCTAATTTAGAATATACTAAATTAATGTATTATTTTAAAAAGTGCCTTACCCTTGCAGATGATGAAATTAATCAATTATTAGAAAACGAATTAGAAGAAAAAAATAATTTTAAAAATTTACAAGATTCATTCTTCTATGAATTGCTTTTTAGATTAGCTATGCATGTTAGAAATTATGATGCCTTAGCTTCCTTAAAAACAAAAATGGAGGGATAATATCATGTCATGCTATGGTTCTGCCTATGCTTGCACTGGAAGTTGTCTTGGAAGTTGCTCTGCTACGTGTCGGCCTTATTGCGG